>Ga0116229_10008780_pt1 | contig 15595 bp, 12 predicted proteins | sample S1TSphgellanicum_3_FD_87313 | JGI IMG/M metagenome (GOLD analysis project Ga0116229, IMG submission 87313) | Host-associated microbial communities from peat moss isolated from Minnesota, USA - S1T2_Fc - Sphagnum magellanicum MG | ecosystem: Host-associated > Plants > Peat moss > Unclassified... | reverse complement strand
TTTGTTGGGGGCCGGGGGGGGGAAAGATACCCCCCAGTGGGGGGGGGGGGGGGGGGGGGGTGTGCTTTACCCTATTCAACAACCCCACACTTGGTGAAGGAAAAGTTCCACTCGGAGCTTCATATACACTTTAAAAAAATTTGTTAGTGTTTTAGGTTTGAATTTCACACCCCCACAACAATAGAAGTCCATGATGGAAAAAGTTCGGTGTAACCATGCAAGATCCAAACTTCATAAACTATCATTGCAAGTTTGGTCATGAAAGGATTGACTTTAGTTTTTGGGTTATTTTGTCCTCTCTTTTTAACATGTTTTCAAATTGGATGAAGGTACACGTTTGGACACATGAGTTCCATGGCCAAAAGGTTCAACAAATTTAAAGATAAGGGTGTGAATGAACCAATCCTTGCTTGGGAATTTGTTGGCATTGCTTACCAAGGCAAGGATATTGTGTTTAGACTCAATATAAAGTATAGTAGCTTAAGGATTTTGGCTCCTAGGTAGTAGGTCTATTTTTATATGAGGATATTTTGGTTTGGGTTGAAACTTGAGATTAGTTGTAGAGTTATGGTATCTTGAAGGATTTTGATTTCTTGGATAGTTTGATATTATAAACAAAACCCTAAAGTAGTAGCATATTTTGGTATGATTCAAAATTATGATAAATTTTCAAGATGAAACGCAAAATCTAGCAAAATCTACACACTTTAAAATTTTCATATTTATTCAACAAATGATTAGCACAAAACATGTGATATGTTGGGACAACTATATGTATTTTTAATAACAAGTTGCAAAAGATTTCATTCAAAAATTCTTTCTAAAAATTTGAAAAAGGACTAAAAATGACTCATAATTAAATGTAAAGAAATTTTGTTGGTTCCTATTTGTGTATTTGCACCCAAAAAAATGATTTGACTTAAGGTGAATATACCAAGAGCAAAGGTGAGATGAAAGGACATGTTGCCAAATATTAAAACTTCAAGCAAAACAATTATAGGAGGAGTAATTATTTTGAGAAAGGGAGAATGACATGTTAAAGAACATTGAAATTATGAAAGATCCAACTAAAGGTGAATAAACAAAGATCCAAGATGAGAGGAGAGGAGTTGCCACCATCATTGCTTAAATTTTTGAGTTAAACATTGGCAAGATTATAAATTGATGTGAGGATAAGATGAAACCAAAAAACAAAAAAAGATGCATGTGAATATATGAAGAGCCAAGGTGAATGGAAAAAAGGACAAAAAGAAAATATGTTGTATACAACCACATGATTTGCAACTACATGCAAGTATGTGGAGTTGTTTTTGCAATTATACCCAAATTCTAGATTTTTTTGGGTGTTATTTATAGCTAGGTTGCAATTAATGTCTACTTCATCTTCCAATTGGGTGATTCATCATCATATTTTCATTTTTATATATGTGCCATATATATACCATATATGCATTATATATACATCATATATACACTATATATGATGTTACATTTACATCATATACTTGTGTATGACAATGTATATACACATATCACACAAATAACCAATATATGGTTACAATTGTGACCCAAAGAAAAATGATATATATTTTATTTACATCCATCATGGTTAGATGTGTGTAAGCATAAGTTTGTTGATGATAGTTCCATTTTTTGAATGAGGACAATCTTTTTTCTTGAACTACTTTGGGGAGTGCAAAGTTGGGAGGTGTGTTACATTAGATTATGGCATTTGATTAATTGTAAATGTCTAGTTTTGAAACTTTTGTACTATAGGTGTGAGTCTATGCAAGTTGCTTGGTATATGGCTAGGACATAAAATTAAAATAGTTATATAATTTGTTCTTATGAATGTAATTCATTCAATGATTTGTGACAACTAATAGCCAAACAAACTTTAACCCTAAATTCAATTTTCCATATGTAGACGATGATATTTGATTCAACAACCACATAGTGAAACTTGTGATTTGGTAAGATCTTAGGATTGTATTTTTCCCAATTGACAAATTGTAGGCCTACTTTTATCATCTTAATTGTTGAATGTGCAACTATGATGAACATAGTTGAAACACCAACTATTTTGGTGAAACCTTAACCCAATGAACATCACTTGTTGTTCATCTAGGATTGACATGTCATGGCCATTGGTAAATGATAGATATAAAAATCATTTATGTACCTACCAAACCTTAACCCCAAATCAAAGGTGTCCATGCCATACATGCAGCAAAATTCAAGTCATTCAATCAAGGAACACATGCAACTATTGCAAATGTAGTTGTAAAAACAACTACCTTGGTCAAACCCTAACCTTAAATCCCAAATGCCTTTCAAAAGTCCCTATACACATGCTACATATCAAGCCATTCAATTTAAATGAACATGTGATTACAATGGTCATAATTGCAACAATTACAATTGTACAAAGACCTTAACCCTGAATAATATTTTTCCTTACATGAAACATTTGGCAACATGTAAGTCATATGATGCATTTTCATTGACGATCAATGAAAACCTTAACCTTAGTGTAGGAATCAACATTAAATGTAAAACATACATTTGTCAAAATGCATGTTCTTTGATGGCAATTGTATGCCATTGTAGTTGCATCAATGATTGCATTGGTTCCCTTTTGTTGAATGACACATGACATGTAGTTACCAAAATTCAAGTAAAACCTTATCCCTAATTTGGGAACTAAGATTTAATTTTAGGCATCTATGATGGCAATTTGCAAGTCATTGATCTAACCACACATGCGACTATGAATGTGTATTTGCAAGTGCAAGTACTTTTCATTTGTTTTCAAGGTGGATTAATTATCAACACATGGTAGATCATTGTTGACAATCATTCCAAACTTCAACCCTAATTTGAAGTTTGATGATGAATCATAAACATGCAAAATGGCCGTTTGTAGATTGTTCAATTTGCGATTGTATTTGACTAATACTATCTTCAAATAGTTGCAATTGGTGTAACTATACAATTTCTTATCCATGTGCTCAATGAATGACATGTGGTATGTCGTCCTATGTTTGATAAATGACTTTCTAGATCATGAATGTGACATGTGTTTTGTTAAGGGTCGCATGATGGATAAATTATTAAGACCCATTCATTAAGTACCATGCGGCATAATTTGGTTGACCTATATCAAATAGTAGGAAAAAAAATTCCATTCAAATACATTGATTAGCCTAGGCATTGTCATGAGTCATGTAATGAATGGTTGTTTGGTTGCCACGTGTTGAAATTTTGTGATTTAAAATTCAACTCACATCTTAATGGCAAGTATATTTGCATCGACACATCCACATATGTGTATAGGGGTGATGTACGTTTATTTTATAATATAAAAGTTCATCCATTCTTTGAAGCTATTGGTTGGTGATGACTTGTCATTTGCTACTTGATGACTTTTTAGCTATAAATGTCATTTGTAACTAAAAACTAGTTGCAAGCATTAATCACAAATGATAATTTTTCTTCTTGTGAAAAAGTTGTTGAATAACAAATTTTCAAACGCAACAATTATAAGACAAAGTTATTATGAGCAAAGAACGACCATGCACCTAAGGACAAATGACCAAGTATGTCAACTACAAGTGAATATATGAAAAGTAGAGGGAGAAAAAACTCACATAATTATTTTAATTTTAATTTTGTGTAAGGTGAAGCCCTAAGGTGAGGGCATTATCAAAACAAGGGACCTAGAATGATGTTGTAAACAAATTCAACCTTCCATTTTGGGAATATTTCTCACCTATGGACTTTACCCATTGTGAAATGTGAAGCAAACCTTATCATGAAACTAACATATGTAAATCCAAGGTGCAAGAAAATAAGGTTCCTATGCCTACACCTAAAGAATTGCAGGGAGTTTACACCTACAAGTAGGCATAATTTCATTTTCACCTCTCTTTCATTTTTTAAGGAATAAGTGTAAAATCTTTTTTAGAAAATAGGAGAGATATTCATGGATATATGATGCCCTTCAAATACACATAGGAAATTTCTCCAAATATTTTACACTACCAAAAGATTGGCCACATGAACTTCTTTAAGGTGAATCATATAATATAAGCTCATAAGAGCTCCCCATCCCCCACCCCCCCAAAGAAAAAGAATCTTAATTTTTTTTTGGTGTTATTGAATTCTCCAAAGATTTGATCTTGGATCAAGGTTTTAGGACTCTTGTTATTTCTAAGAAAATTTTAGAGGTTTGCAATTGAGTTTTCATAGAGCAATTCCAATAGGTTTTAGGGTTAACATTCTTTCCAAAAAAAAACATTTCCAAGTTTGCAACAAAGTTTTCATGAAGTATGGAATACCATTTGTTTAGTTATTTGCCAAGTTGAATTCCCCTTCCCAAAAAAGAGAAAAAAAGTGGATGTTTAAATCCATCTTTAGGCAACTAAAAAATTGGCAAATTTCTTTTATGAGACAGAAGTTAGGATTAAAAAAGTAATCAATTTTAAGCAATCAACAGGTTTCAATTTTTTTTAGTTTTGGGAAAGTTGAAGAACATTCAAACATCTTTGCAAGATGAAATGGACGTGGGAAGTTCACAATATAGCATTGGTGAGGTGAGAAGACGCCAAACACCCCTTAAGGAGCATTGTCCAGGCATCAATGCTACACATTGCACATGGTAGTCACATTGTTCTACAAAAGGGTTTGATTGGTTTGAGTGTATATGGAGGTTAAATGAAAAACAACATTGCTCTAATCAACATTGGAAAATATGCTCATGGTAGGTATCTTAAGTATAGGGGAAGGCATAGTTGTCAATGCCTTCCCTTGCATAATGCCGGAGGGCCTAGTAGATGCACTTACACAAACTTTCCTTGCACAACAATGATGGTCCATATTAGCTTACAAAAAAAAAATTCTTGTTTCCTTACAAGAAGCCTCCTACTCTAAGTTGGCAAGAGAATTGCACCTTGTAAGGCACCCTACAAATACGCCATGCATGTCCATTGAGGTCATTATGAGGTAATGGGATTGAAAACCAGTGTGAGATACATGCAAAATGCCAAACATGTAGAAGTAAAAGAACTTAATTTTCTTAAAGTTTTACTTGGCATAACAAGCAAAAACCCGCATGAACCCGCATGATTATGCACAAAACCAAGTAGGGCACAAAAAGACTAAGCCAGGACAGAGCTTGTTAGAAGATATTCAGTGTTTTGTGGCAATGTGGAGTTCACAATTTGATGATGTGTAGTAGTTGACAATTTGGCAATGTGTAAGTATGAATTACCAATTTAGTGAACTCAACAAAGTGGTAAAGTGGATGTGGACCATTATTTGCTAGTGTTGATGTAACAACATCTTGAAGAATCAACTGTGCTGACATACATTCAACAGGTTCTGTGCTCTCTGGTTGTTCAACTACTTCAATCTACAACATTGTTGAGTTGCTAACATTTTCTGTATATTGTGATTCTTGCTTCTTAATATGCAAGATTTCCAGATGTATGTATAAATGTATGTATGTATGTTCATCAACTCTTTTTCTGCAGTCTTCAAGAAACTGGATTCTCTACTTTCATGATCCAGATCCACCTATATTCATAAATCACAAATTTAGGGTTTAGTGGCTCACTCATCTTTGATCTGTGTGTGATTTAGACAGCAGAATTTTCTTACTCAGATTGCTGCAGAATCCTGTTCATAAGTACGAATTTCATGATAAAAAGTGGCAGGTTTTGTGAAAATATTTTGCAACTCTGAGCAGTGTCACACAGAGACTTATCTGTGATGTGAAAGGGACAAAATTAGGGTTTAGTGGCTAATTGATCTGTGATCTCTGTATGGTGTAGACAGCAGCATTTTCTTACTAAGATGTCGGAACATCAGTGGCAGTGCTGTTGGGAGTAATCCCATCTGTTGATGTGAGCACAATCATCTGTGTGCCTTGAAGGTATGTTGTTTTTAGCAAAACTAAAAACTGGGATCTTGTTGATAATATCTTGAGAATGAATCTTTCTTACCCTCTCAAGCTTATTGCAGCTGGAATGAGGATACTGTTGACTTTTTCGATTAGTTATCTCCCTTGAGTGCTACCCAACCTCATGCATGATTGACTCTTCCCCATTTTGTCTGGAAATGCTATAGAAAACTTAGGATGCAGATGTTTGTAGAAAGGTTTGCACATAATTTTTGCCTTGATTATTGTATAATAGTACTTATCTGCACCCACAATGAGGAGCTGATGAAGTCATCAGGTGGCTTGGGACTGCTATTCATGATGAAGGTGATGGTCTGACACTTTTTGAGCAGCTCTCATAAGGTTATGACTGGGCTCTTTCTTCATTGTATCTTCATAATATTGTGGAGATTTCTCTGCAATTTCATACAAACATCATGAAGAGGGACAAGTTCATCCGCCCATATTGCTTTTCTAAATGTCAGGGAAATTAGGTCTCAAAGGGATGTACATTGACAGTGAATTGGTGTCTAGGGTTTCTGCAAGTGAGCAGTGGATCTCATTGTACCTGGTTCATTCAATGACAGCTGGATTCTATTTTGATACCAAATCCCTTCTGCTGCTGTCCACACTGCAGTTCTGTTGTTGAACATCATTGGAGTAGACTCTGGTGAGTACAGCCTTCCAGTTCCAGTAGAGGAATAGTCTTTCCGTGTGTTTCAGGATGTTTTTTGTGAAAAACAGATGCATTGGAGGTCCTTGGTTCAGATTACACACTTGCAACTAGATTTGAAGCGAGGTTTTTATCCCACAGAACTGCTAAGTGAATGGACAGCACAGAAGATTGCTGACAAATCATTGTTTCAGCTGCACCCACCCACTGTCTAGAGCTGACAAGCAGCTTTTTGAGCTTTCTGGTAATCTTTTGCTGGATCTTTTCACGTTGATAATCAGGTGGTTTTTCAAATATTTGAGACCTCTTCGTATCTATCTATGACTTTTGTTAGGTCATGAGGTTCTGTTTTGTTGTTCAGGTTTGTAGGTTCTTAAGGGTTTGTAGCTCAAATTACCTACACCCATGCTCAGGAGGTGATGAAGGCTGTAGGGAGTCATGGTGACTTGTTGCTGCTAGTCATGATGAAGGTGATGGTCTTATACTTCGTGAGCGTGACTCTCATAAGGTCATGACTGTACTCTTTCTTGTGCTGTTAGTTTTGGTTTTGTAGGTACTGATATTGCAGGTACCTTCGAATTGTTGTTTTTTGGAGGTTTTCTTTGCAATCTCTTAGATGTATGATGTCTGACATTGACCTCCACCCATTTCCAGGAACTGATGCAGTCAGTGGGGATGTTATTGTAGCTGGTCACTCCACACCTTTGCTGTTGAAGGTTACTGAACATTTTTGTGCCTGTCCCTGCTGTTCAAACCTCTCCTCAGGTTTTTGGGTCTTTTTTTCAATCATTAGCTTTTCCTCTTTTTCTTGTTTGTTGACATGCTGTTAGATCTGAAATATCTACAACCTTACCCTTGGGTCATCTCTTAATTTTGTTCCGGTTGGCTTAAATCATAAGTATGGAATCAATACTTATAAAGATACATACAGTTATCTGAATAAGGATACATCCATGTAAGTAAAGCACTCTTCTATCATTGCCATCTCCTTGTTTGGGGTTCCATAATGGTGCTTCTCTATTTTTTTCTCTCACTCTGTGCAGTTTCAAACTTTGTAGGTTGTACAGGAGCTTCTGGATAGTATTGTGCAATTTTGGCACAATAGGAGCTAGGACTCATTGTGCTACAATTGTGCAGTAATCTGGTTATACTGTCAGTTTGGAACATGCCATACAAACATGACTGATTTAGTACTGCTGATGGTATGATTTGGGTTTTGGCAGAGCTTCTGCTTGTTCACCATGTGTACCACATGGGATACTTTGCTCTATTCTGGTGTGAAACTTGAGTAAGCCAAGTAAGAGCCTTCTGCAAAGGATGGTTTTCTTTTAGCATATTTCTGCATGATTGTTTATACTGTTGGGATTTCCTATTTAAGTGAAGAAGGTTCAACATGATTGAAGTGTGTTGAGGATATTGCAACCTATCAAATCCACCTTGTAGGGTTATGTATAGGGGAAGGAACCCCTTTGAGGGTCTTCCTGGATTTAAGAGCCTGGCCGATGGCAATAAATCCAGGAAGACCAAAACAATGGTTCCTTCCCCAACACGATGAACTTTTTAAATTTCAGGAATCTTACAAAACCGAAGGTACAAGAAAACAGGTGCTTTCCATTTCGTAAGATTCTGGAAGCTACCTGAAAACAGTTACCTTCCATTTCAGAAGATTCCTGAAATTTGAAGCATGAAGTTCAAGATGTTCTGTCCTGGGAGGTGCATTGAATTTGAAGTGCATTATGTAATTGAGATGTAGATGACCATTATAGTCCACTAAGATTACCTCATATTCAAGGTATTTTCTCTTTTCTGAAGCTTGAGTTCTTTTCTTATGCCCTCCTCTTCCCCTTTCCTCAATCTTTTTGGGAACAAAGGCGACTTGTGATGTGGTTGTTACATATACTTACGGTTGAGAAATTATCTCGGGAACATGCAGCCATTATTGATGGAAGGTTTTCTCTTCTGGCCCTTCTCATGTAAAAATTGATCAAATGTTTCTATGACAATCTGGTCAGGACTTTGCAAAATCTGAGGGTCTTCTGCAGCCTGGTAAGTACTATGCAATTTTGTGCAATATGTTCATCCTCATCATAACACTTGGGAAAATTTGATGGGTTTTATAACTTCAGAAGGTGCTTGTCACCTGAGTTTTTCTTGACTGAAAACATCTTTTATTTTCATGTAGAAGCAGATTTATTCATTTTGGCAAAAAAGTATTTGCTTGAACTTGTGACATGTAAAATGTGTGAAACAAGGAAAAGGCCACATGTTCAACTTTCCTGTCTGACAACTAAAAATCAAGTAAAAATCTACGACAAAAAGCCATGGTTGAAATGAGGTTCAACATGTGGGACAAGAAAAATATGTGAGAAAAGGCTACAAACATAAGTGAAACCTCAAGCTTTTTGGCAAGTGAAAATGTGTGAGACCTAATTTGAACTGGAGTGCAAAGTGGGGACATATACCATGAGAGGGAAGACATTAAATCAGTAATGGTCCTGATCTATTATTGCAGGTATACAAAACTACTTCTTTTTTCCTTGACTGCCCACTTGCCCAACCAAGATGTTTGGTGGTGTTTGGTGGTGGCTGGACACATCTTGGTGCTGCCCATTCACACTTTGGGCCTCAGTTATGCATGTCAAAGCAAAGGCCCAAAGTGTGGCTGGGCATCATCCATGGAGCCGAAGCCAAACAAGGAAGGCAATAGTTTTGTACTTACCTGCAATAAGGACCTATTTGCTGATTTAATGTCTTCCCCCACAAGAGTAGGTAAGTTGGCAAATGGTACACAAGCTGAACAAATGGAAGGTTCCTATAGGCTTATTGACATGGTGAACGTGTGTGGATTTTGATGTGTGAATGGGGAATAAATAATGTTGTGAAAAATAAGTGGATGTTTTAGACTCTCACCTATTTATGCTGTGCCTAACCAAAGAGGGGACCCATTATGGCATTGATTGGACAACCCATCACAAGCATATCCTTGTAGATGATTATCTTTAAACATGAGTTGAATAGAATTCTCAAGTTGTTGGCTTTGGTTCAAGGTGGTTAAATCATGGGCCATGACCTTCCTTTGAATTCTCCTTTAGATATTATACCCTACTACCTTGACAGCTTCAACACTAATTATCTTATTTTCAGAAATGTTGAAATTTTCAAAAAAGAAAATTTCTTCAGCTAAAGGAAAAGTTTGAGGGAAAATATTGACTCTTCAAGATTTGTCTCTTTGTTGAAATGGAAACTTCAAAATTAATTAATTACTCAACAAACACATGTTGAAAATTCCAAGGTACTACAGTGTAGAGGATCCAAAGTAGTGTGGAGATGCTCTATGGGAGACTACTAATAGCAAACCACTGGACCAATCATTATGATTGGCCAATCAAAAATAGGTAGCAATAGTCAGGTCATATTTATTACACTCTTCTTCTCCGGCAGGTTTTACGCTTTACTGCGCCTTTTACCAGCCTCAGCAAAAGTGTGCAAAAATGGTTGGTCAAAACCAATTTGCCGAGCCAGCCTGGCATGTTTTCACTTTTCGTCACTCAAATTCACTGTGCAAGGTCAAATGCTGATTCTCTGCGTTCAGAATTGGCTCATTGGATTTTTAACATACCCATCTGGTACGGGTACTTGACTTTTTTTGAAATTTGTATACCATGGCACAGTAAGAATATTGAGGAAAAAATATGAAAACTCATACCAGGTGGTATCCATATGTACAAAGTTTACAATTTTCACACAATGGTATGAATATCATGGCATTGAAATGTGTGATACCAGAGGGGTACATAGTTTCAATATGAATATGTTGATTTAATGGGTGATGCCATAAGTTGAAAGGAAAAAATCCTTGATGAACCTTTAAAAAAAAACAAAACACCGGTCACAACAAAATTGATTTGTAGATGTTTCAAAATCATCACAACTGCATCATTGATCAAAGGCAAAGGCTGCCATGTTGGAAAATTTTAATATTATTAATATTAAAAGGCATAAAATTAATAAAATTCATTTACACATGTAGATCCCAAGTTGGAAAAAAAAAACCATCACTTGGTACATCATATACAATAACTAACAAAAAATATCATGATAATTTTGATTTGAAGAGGTCTTATATTCATCACTAATACATCATTGATCAAAGGCAGAGGTTGTCAACATTGAAGAGCTACCTTCAGCTATATGTAACAGCTTCTTGCCATGTTGAAGAACAATATAGCTTACAATTTACAACTCACACTTTACACCTTGAAAAAAGTTGATACTTATACCATGGCATCGATGCTCATAAATAGTCGTGTATAAATATAGATCAAGGTACCTAAAATGTTCTTACCAATTGGATCTTATATGAGTGGAAATATCCAATTTTCACATATCATGGCAATATGGTTTCAATTGCAATACAATGAGCAAACCATACCCGACTAGTCGAGTATTTTCATATTCATATTAATACTTAAGTTGATATCCAAATACAACCTATATACGAAGCCAACATTGCTCATTACTTGAGCCAAATTTGATTATCCATATATCAAAATAGAAAAAATTAAAAATCTTTTAATATTTTTGCTACATGTTGAAACTTTTTGTAAAATCATGTTGATTTTATTCTTATTCTTATTCTTATTATTATTATTATTTTCAATTTGGTGAATGAGGCCATTCTTTTCACAAAAATCCTTTGTATGAGTTTAAATGATATATTTTTCAGGTTGAAAGAATGTGAAAATTGGTCTAAAAACCCACTTTTGCAGAGCAATGATTGTTTTCAACTGTTTGATTTTGTGTCATTAGTTAGCACCCCAAGAAAAAAATAGTATTAAATGGCATAAAGACAAATACAATAAAAAAAATTTGTAATCATGTAGTATATTTGATGATGAGAGATGCTAAATACCCCCCCCCCTCCCCAACTAGCTTTGTCAAGTGCATGTTTCTCTTGTCTTGATGCTAAAATAACTCCCTAATAACTAGCTTTTTTTTGTTCAGTGCATGTTTTTCTCTTGTCTTCTTGCACATATTTTTCGGCCCTGCTTGGTTCTACATGTTCTTTTGTTCCCAGCAAATGAACAGGTTGAATGTTCTTTGTTATGCGCTTGGATCACTTTTTGTTCTACCACCGCCCAGCAGCAGATTCACTAGCATAAATTCAGGCGCTCAAAGGGGTATGGTTTCTTTTTAACTCCCACGGTCAAAAAGTCAAACCCTGCGGCAGAACAACGCAGTTCTTTGCAGGGTTTTTGCACTGTCAGGCCCGAAACCAGCGCGGACAAAGCTCGTTAGGGGTATTTAGGGTCTCGCTTTGATGACTGACTTGTAGGAGCAAGTCTTCAACAAAATCTGGTGAGCCCCAGTCCAAAACCCTTGTTTTTTTTTTTGAATTATTTCAAAAGTTTCCAAAAAAAAAATCCTTTGTAGGGGTCTCAGCCCAAAAACATTTTCGCATTTTGATGAAATTTCACACCAAAAGAAAAAACTCTGCTCCAGACTACAAGTGGACATTACTAGAGTTATCTATCAAATCACCGTATCTTTGGGTCTCCTTTCACTGCTTATCAGCATTTTTTTGTGTGAATTTTTGTCAAAAGGTGAATAAAAAAAGGTGCCTGCAAATAGGAAAGGAGAAAAAAACTTAAATTTTAAAGTTGTGTTGCCAAATACGCCGAATTTTGTTCACATCTATGGCTCCCACCTCCACCACTTGGATGCCACCTCCACCATAGATGGTTTGTGATGGAGGGGCCATATCTTACCCTTGAAAATTAGGATATTGCATTCACACAACTTCCTTTATCTCGCATTTGTCACCTAAATTTCTTAGCTCTATGTTGAGTTTGTCACCTCCACCTCACAATGTTTTTTTCCTCTTTGCCATTTGCCATAGCATTAGAAATTTGCAAGATTTGCAAATGATTATTGAAGATGCACAACATTTGGAATCTAGATTCTAAGCTAACATGCAACAAATTAATAATGAAAGTTGTGTGAAGTTTGTTCATTCATAGATTCATATATTTTACACAAAATATCATGCGTTGAAAACATGTTTAACACATAGATAAAATGTGTTGACAAATGAAATATGAATCTATGAATGAACAAATGTCACATTGATTTTGCATCTTCTTATAAATTTGTGTGTTAAATGTGTTTTCAATGCACGATATCAATGTGCGAAACATATGAATTATGAATGAACTAATTTTGCATGATTTCCATTACTAAGTTGTGAGATGGTAAGTTTGTGATGGAGTTCTGAAATTTTGTTGCAATGCAAGCATGAATTTGGACTATGGATTCTATCAACCTTGAAAGTTATCGACATTGGATTATGAAGTTTGGATAGTTGATCACCATCATTGGTTGCACAATGCACCACTAGTGACTCTTCATCATCACCCATGATTCATTATTCATGAATTTTTTTTTCATGATCACTTATAAAAATGCAAGTCCTCAATGTTCATTGTCGACTATATTTTTTTTCTTATCATGTTATGGTCCAACTTTTTCATGTTATGTAATTGTTATAGTCCATTCCATTTTTTCTAGTTAGTTTCAATCCTACATGCAATAATTCATTGCCATATTTTTTTAATTGTGTTCATGGTAGGTTTTAATTCTCACTTTGTGTAAGCATTAAGCAACATTATATCATCTTCATGGTGTGACAATCATGTATTGGCAAGTGCCCAAAAAATTTCTTGATTATGTTCATGTTCATGGTCTAATTTTGTGTAGGCATTGGTGACTAAGCAACATTGATCATGATTGTGGTACGATGGCTACAAGTGCCCATAATTTTTTTCCCTCCTATTCATGTTTTCATTTTGTGTAGGCATTGAACATAATTGATCATCATTGTGGTGCAATGATCATGCGGTGGTAAGTGCCCATCATTTTTTTCCCTCTTGTTCATGGTTTCATTTGTGTAGGCAAAATCAATCATCATTGTGGTGTGGCAATCACACGTTGGTAGGTGCCCATAATTTTTTTCCCTTTTATTCTTGGTCTCATTTTGTGTAAGTAGATTGGTGGTGCAGTGGTAGTTGCACATAGTTTTTTGCCTTCTTGGTCATGGTTTCATTTTTGTGTAGGTAGTGTTGATCATCATCATGGTGTGGCAATTAGAGGTGGCCATATTGTTTTTGATCATGTTCATCATCTCGTTTTGTGTAAGCATCATTGTAGCAGTTCATGATCCATCATTAGTTAGCAAACATCCATTATGATTGCCTAAACAACAACCCAATCATTGTACAACTATCCATCAACACCGGCAATTAATGGTCACCTAGGCAATGTTGTAGCAGCCCCATGATTATCATGGTAATCTTTGAAGCTCGAAGTTTTGGACCAATTGTGTAAGTTGATCATTGTGTTCATGCATTGCATGCACTTTGCAGTGCATCCATCACCATCCTAGTGGTCCTTGGCATTACCACAAATCAACATCACCATTCCATTTTGGTTATGTTTTTTGAAAACTAGACCTCATCATGGTGGTGTTGTGCACACTGTAAACCATTGCAATTGCCATTTATTATTTGATCTTTTAAAAAATTCATTTGAAGTTCATTGTCATGCTATTAGAATCCATGGCCATTTCATGATTATTTTATTGGTTTCAATTTTTTGTTGGTCTTGGTCCTTGTGAATTACTGAAGGTATCAACAATCCATGATCCATCACCATTTTTTTTTGGTGATCATGTTCTTGGTCATCCTTTTGTTCATTGACATGTCAAAAATATAGTCCTTCAAAAACTTCATATATAAATACTTCTTTGGTGACAAATTTTTTGCCACTATGTTGCTTCTTTTAGTAATTATCCACCTAATGATATTTCTATGATTGATATTAGGAAATCTAAATGCACAATTGTGGATTTAGCAATGGGCAATTGAAAAGATTAAGATTGCAAAGAAAAAAAAAAGGCCTATGAATTGAATATGCATTTCCAAGATAATTGGGCAACGAAGCTTTCGTGGGTTGAATTTTTGTTAGGTTCTAATGGGAAAGTTGTTCAAGTGCAATGTAAGGTTTGCAAATGAATTAAGGATAGAGATAAACTTTTGGTTCCAAAGTTGGATTCTCTATGGAAAAATGCTAGTCATTATAATGCTTTGGTAGCCATGCTAAGGGTGAAAGTGGGGGATCATTATTTCTTGAAAACAAATTATATGTGATAAATGAAAAGTTGTATTTTTCTAAAGGTTCTAAAACATTGTTGCAACAAATAACTCATGGCAAAATTCAAGTTGACAAGAAAAAAAATTTGTGCAATTTGCTTTGATTTTTCACTTGCTTTGTCATGGCCGTACCATGATAGATTACATCGCAATGCAAAAACTGTTTGTTCAGTTGAATGTTCCTAACAATCTAATGAAACATTGGTCTAATGGGGCAGGTTGGGAAATGACAGATTCTATGTGTGAACAAGTTTTTAAAAAAACTCAGAATTTTATGGTTGCTAGGAGGTTTTTTTCTTTAAGTGTAAATGAGGTTGCTACTATCTTATATATTAAAGCAACAGTGGTGTCTGTTTGTCTATCCGGGCAATGCCCAGAAAATTCTTCTAGTCATAACTTCCCAGATGTAATTCATTCCAGAGAAAAAAGAAGTCAGGGGCAGTCTGATTTTTTGAGGAGTTCCCCCAGATGTAACTTCCCCAGATGTAACTGACTCCAGATAAAAAAGAAATCAGGGGCAGTCTGATTTTTTGAGGCAAAAGATTTGGTAGACCAGAAAAAAATATTTAGGCCTTGGATAGCCCATAATTTTATTTATTTTTGTTTTTTTGTATTGACCAAGACTACTTTTTTTTTTCTTTTAGCTACTGTCCGTCTCGATTAAGGGGACGGATAAAATGTCCGTCCGGGTTGATGACGGGAGGGATTTAGGGGAAGACCAGAAAAAAAAATTTAGGCCTTGGACAGCCCAGAATCTATTTTTTTTTTTTTTTT
>Ga0116229_10008779_pt1 | contig 15595 bp, 3 predicted proteins | sample S1TSphgellanicum_3_FD_87313 | JGI IMG/M metagenome (GOLD analysis project Ga0116229, IMG submission 87313) | Host-associated microbial communities from peat moss isolated from Minnesota, USA - S1T2_Fc - Sphagnum magellanicum MG | ecosystem: Host-associated > Plants > Peat moss > Unclassified... | reverse complement strand
TTTTTTTTTTTTGTTTTTTTTTTTTTTTTTTTTTTTTCTTTTTTTTTTTGTTTTTTTTTTTTTTGTTTTTGTCTTTTTTTTTTTTTTTTTTTCTTTCTTCCCCCCCCCTCCCCCCTCTTTCCCTTTTTCTTGTGTTTTTTTCTACAACACCTTGATCTCGTGTGTTGTTGTTGTTAACCAAAAAGACCAATAAAGGTGCTAGCCTAGCTTGCACCTTTTTAAAAATTCTCATTGATGCACCGTTTCCCATGTATATATAATACAATTCCATAAAAAATAATGCAAATTGCCTTTCAACAAAGTGAATGTTACAAGTTATAACACAATCCATTCGATTTAAAAGCATTATCACGTCAAACCAAAGTACAAATTTTTTTAATTTTAAAAATGTGTTGTGTGTGGACTTCAATTTTTTAGAAAAGCCTTAAACACGATTTGAGTTTTCAAATGTTTCATTGACCAAGTTATTTGTTAGAGAAAAAAACAATGTTAAGTTTGACATTTGTCACATGAAACATCAATCAACCTTATCATATAAAAATAAACCTCAAAAGTATTATAAAATTAATTTACAAAATAAATGAATTTTTTCATCCATATTAAATGAAATTCCATATCATGCATTGTTATCCATAATGGATGTAATTTATATATCATTTTTCTTTTTTTTTATGAATTTCATCTGTTTTATCTATAATGGATATAATGTATCCATCATTGTCCACTTTTGATCCATAATGAATGAACTTCATCCATCAACTTCCATTTTCATTCATAGTGAATATTTTAGATGTTTAAATATATGTTTTGAGTGGAAGGCTTTATGGAAGCTTCCACGACGGAACTCCTTGAACAATTGCAAATAAAATAATGCAATTTTATCAACTCTAATGTAAGGCACAACTTTGCATCACAAACGTTATCCATTATTGTGTCTTTGTTCATGTTCACATTTTTCACACTATAAATGAACTCTTTTGAAATGCACATGTGTATTGTCATTCTTTTATTCATTTTTATCAAAGTTCATGCATGGGTGGGTTTTTGTTTGGGCCTATCATGGCTATCACAACAATTTATATAAACATTTGAGTCTAAATGACCAGCAACATGACAAGCATAAACGCAATGAGGAGAGAAGCAACATGCCTATGGAACGAAAGAGGGGAAGAGCAATGGAACACCACAACAACCGGAATTGGGGAGTAGGGCAACATGACAATGGATAATACAAGTGAAGGGTGCACAAGGTGGAGGGAGAGATGGGAAGAATTGGGGCTAGTGGCATGACCTCTTGTGGTGTTAATAATAGGATAGAATTGGAGGTTTAGATAGTAGACACTACCCATTGAATGTGTTGCATTTAACCTAGGACTCCATGATCATAAATCAAGTATGCAATGTGAATTGTGGTTTTCAAATAGGATTAGTTTGTTATTTGTGCGCATGTGGGCCATGTAGTAGGCAGTGATTATTCATTGACAAATCTTGTTTCTTTTTCCAAAAACATTGGGATTTTTTTTGTTTTTTAAAAGGGTAAAAATTATTATTTTTCATTTTTTAGGATTTTAAAAAAAAAATTGGAAGGAAAAAAACCTGATGGTAGGTTAATATTTTTCATGATAAGAGACAATTTTGCCATGTTAAATTTGGGTGGAGGTATTACAAATTATGAGATTAAAAAGGAAATTGTAAAATTGGATAGGCAAGATTTTACGTAGGCAAAAAAATTGATTTGGACATGGAAATTAATAAAAGTGTAGACCACCCCTCAGCCATGGGCCTTATCAGAATAAGGGCCCATGTGAGGTGGGACCAATTGTGGGCCTGATTCTGGTAAAACCCTGCAGCCAAGGGCTTCACTGATGAGCATAAGGACCTCATGCGTTCTCCTGAGGTTCAGGAACACCCTTGGGTGCTCCTCCCTCGGGAGAGAACACACTCGTATGGGAACCTCCCCTTCCCTGCAACAAAATCCAACACAACATGCATTCTCACATAACACAAAGCTCTTGCATAACTACACATTTCACTCCTTGGCTTTGTTTTGATATTTGAGAGAGAATTGCTTGGCAGAATGGGCCTTTGGTTCCATGAAGGTCTGCTGGCAACTCTAAAGCAAAAAAAGGGATGATACATTGTAGCATTTTCCTACATTCAGAATCACGATATGAAAAAAAAGATTGTTTATTGACTATCTAATTGCAATTCCAATCAGTTTCTAGTTCCAGCTCAGGAGACCCATTGTGTAATCCAGTTGCAGATCTGGTTCCCAGATCCAGTTTGGGTAAGAGCATCTCCACCACTACTGTACCATTTATCGAGCTATTAATTAATTAATTAATTATCGGCTGTTTCTAATAGCATTTTAAAACCAGCTGCCAACCAAACATAATTTATCAACATCATCACTTGTCACTTGCAAACCTTCACATTAAGTGAATAACATGAGAAAATGCCTTGTGTTGGTGATGCTCGATTGGGCTACGTGTCAAACTTGCGTTTCTTTCTCATGTTTTCTTGTTTCTTTGCAGCTGGGTTTTAGTAAAACTATAGCAAACAAATTTTTGCACTTGGAACTAGGTTTTAATAGGTTTTAACATTCTTGGGACTTGGTTGCAATGGAAGTTTGGCATCAACATCTACATGCAATCATGTAAGCTAAGAAGCTTGAAGATGACAATGGTCCAATGAATTGTTCATGCAAATGTTGTTAATGCATGTGGAAAATGCACCTAGACAATAACATGGTGGTTCTTTGCTAGGATGTTGAGCAAATTTTGATTGTTAACAACATCTAAGCGAGTCACAAATTTGGAAGTATTATTTTTCTTTGTTACTTGTCTATGTGATCGGTTTTTCCGTAAGAGATACAAGATGAGACACGAACTTCTTTACAAAATTTTGAATGTTGTTTATGCTCACAATTCTTATTTTGTGCAATGAAAGGACACATGTGGACACTTGGGCCTTTCTTCCATCCAAAAATACACATCTTTGCAAATGCTTGCATATGGCATTGCACCAAATGCCATTGACAAATATTGTTGTTTGGTGAAAACCATCACCACCAAATGCATGAAGTGTTTTGTCAAAGCAATTCACAAGGTTTTTGAACAATAGGACTTGTGACAACCATAATGTGTTGATTTGGAGAAACTATTTAGAATCAATGTGGACCACAATTTCCTTAGGATGTTTGTGTCACAGGATTATATGCACTACATATGGAAAAATTGCCCCGTTACTTGGCAAAGGTAGTTCATAGACAAGGATAAACAAAATCTATTATTTTAGAAATAATTATTGATCAATTGTTGTGAATACAACATGTTTATTTTGGTTGCTTGGATGCAACACTAATCTAAATGTGTTTGACCAATCCCTTTGGTTGCAAATTTCTTGTAAGGTCCAACGAATGATGTCAACTTCATAGTGAATGCAATAATTTATGAATAAATCTATCTACTTGTTGATGGGATTTATTATCCAAGGTGGTTGATCTTTCTTCAAACAATCCACGAACCATAAGGAGGGAAACAAAAACATTTTGCAAAATGTCAAGATAACACGTGGAAGGATTTTGAATGTTGCTTTGTGGTTCTCGAAACCAAATTTCAAGTTATTGCAAATCTTAGTAGATAAAGGAATAAAGAGGTGATAGTAGATGTGTTGATGGCATGTGTGGTGTTTTGCAACATGATCATTGAAAATGAAGGTCAAAATTTAGACATGGCTTGGCATGACCACAATCTTTTACAATTTAAAAGAAATCTCACATTTGAATTTTCATGAATGGCACAAATGCCATAGAAGACAATGATGCTCGTTTTAAATTCCAACATGACCTCTTTGAACACAACTTGCATTGAAATAAAAATATTTTTTTTACAAGCTTGAATGTTTCAATGCCTCTAGGTTCAAATTCTATCCAAGCACACAATCTGTTTTTTTTCTATGTGTGTGGTCTCTACAAGGCTCAAGATTGTAGCAATGTTCAGGGTGTTTGGAGTTGTGGTTAAAACTTATGTGTTTATTTTCAAGCCTAATTGAAATTTTTGGAATTCTTCATGCCTTTGTAGTTTTAAATATTCTCACATGTCGTCTAAAACCAATTGATTTTAAAGCATGATGAACAACACCATGGTTGTTTGTTTTTTCAAGATGGCAATTTCCTTCAAGGTTGTTGAAGCCATGTTTGCAATTGTTTACACTTGAGCTTTAACAACAAAGTCTTTGAACTTGTTCATTTTTTCAACCTCCTTTGCAACTTTCAAACCCTAGGGCCTTTGGTGTGTGATTTGTAGGGAGTTTAGATTTCCATCTTGGGAAGTATTTTTACTTCACCCACATATTCTAATTTTTTTCATTTCACAAGCAACATTTTGTGCACATCTTCTTGCATGTTTGCCCATTGCAATGTCTTTGAAAGGAATTAAATTTAGTTTACGAATGTGAAAGATTAATTTTTTGGGTGTTTGTTTTTGTAAAGTTCCAAGGCCTTTTGTAATGTATTTTTTTTCATGTGTTTATAGATTCATTCAAAATGATGATAGACCCATGGCAACCCACAACCTTGGAAATGTCGTGTTTAATCACGTCCCATTTTGTCTCCAAGCTTTTTATTGGACTTTTTGTGCATGTTGGAGGTCAATTGTTGTTGTAGTGTTGTTATACCCTTTCTCAAAACATCATTGATTTTCATCCATTTTCAATCCCAAGGTCTTGTGAAACATGGATATAGGACTTGCAAAACTAGTGATCTTCTTTAGTAATAAAATTCTTCTTTACTTTATTTTGTATTTGTTGTTGCAAGAGGCACATTATTTGTTGCAAGAAATGCACAAAGTTCTAGAGGTTGGAAAAATGCATTGACAAAGTTGTGTGATGCCATTGCTTTTTCCTTTTGATGTTAAAAATGGTCAAATATTGATCATGATGAATTTCAGTATCTTGTGCAAAAGTGTTGGCATAAAACAAAAAATTCACGAGGTTTGCAAACCTTATTCTAGGTGGAGGCATTGGTGGGGTTTTAATTTTTGGGTTTTTTTTCCCTCACATGGGAGTTTACCACTGGTGTTTATTGTGTTCTTTTGGAGATGTTCCAAGGGTGCAAGTACGTAAATAGGATCCAATGGGATTACAAAAGGATTGTGAATCCTTTTTAATTTTTTTTCATTTTTTCATATGAAATAATTTGTGAATGAAATCTTTTGCAACTTGTTATTAAAAATACATATAGTCTTCCCAATAGATCACATGGTTTTTGTTAATATATTTTTAATAAATATGAATTTTTCAAAGTGTGTAAATGTTGTCAGATTATGCATTTTTTTTTGAAAATTTATCATAATTTTGAATCATACCAAAATATGTTAACTACTTTAGTTTTTTGTTTCTTATATCATAAGCTACAACTTTCTTTTGTATGTCATGCACATTACACCCCATTTACATGTGGTAAAAGACTTTTGAAATTTGAAATTTTTGAAATACTTTGAATTTTTAAATTTTCATATCTTTTTAATTTTGAGTGTTTTTTGAAATTGGGTAATAGGTTACTATCATCTAAAATTTTTTACCATCAAAATTATGTTATTACAATAGTCATTTGCTTAATCATTTGTAAAAAAAAACATAATCTAAAGCAACATTTATTCAAGTTCAAACATCATTTTTAAAAACCAAAACCCAAAATTTAATTTAATGAATTTTTAATTTTAATTCCTCAACATTCATGTTAGTCATTTAACACAATATGGAATGATTAACATAACTTTAAAATGTCAAGAAAAAAAATATGTAAAAAATTTCACATTTTTCACCAATATCTAACATGGTTTTTGGCTCTTATTTTTATATTCACACCCCCAAAAGCCATATTGCATAGTCTAGTTCCAATAGAAATATTGTAGCATAATCTTGTAGCATAGTTTAATTCCAACAATAAATTGATCCTCTTGATTTTTATTTTTAAAAACTAAAGATTAATTTAAGTTTAGCAACCCAATAGTAGACATAGAACTAGTTTGAAAACTTATATGGAACTTGGAACTCGTCAACACCATTTTGACCATGGTAACAATGTAGGTGTTAATAATGTAGGTGTTGATTCACCCAAGGCTATTTTTATGCAAGGTAGTTGGTAAGTACTTATTCTAATTTTTATGTAAACATTATAAAAAAATCAAAATGTTGTTTTAATTTTAGGTTTTCAAATCTACTGATAATCATGATTGGTCATTTACTTGTTGGTACTAACAAAATTTTGGTGTGCAAATATTTAGTTTCTATTGGTTTTTTTCAACATCATTTCTGCGTATTTATTGACACAAAATCAATGCTCCTAAAAACACCTAAACTTGCAAAAAGTGATACACAAAAAAAATCACGAGCATTACTAAAATTCTTGGTTTTTAAAATGGTCCAAGAGATTGGTTCTTTTGGATTAATAAACATGTCCATTTTGACTAAAGGTTCTAAAGATGTATTTTTTGACTAATCAACTTGACTAACATAACAAATTTGACAAGTACATTTAGTCAAGTTGGACAACCCTAATCAAACGAGACATCTTGTCAAATTGAACTTAAAAAATTGACATCATTAGTCAAAATGATCAATATTTTTTAGTAAATAAGACATCTTATGCCTATTACATGCCTACCTCATATTTCTCACCTCCCACCTACAATTTTACAACCTATCTATATACTGACCCACCCTCCTACATATTATTTACCTACCTACTACCTACCTTTTATAACCTACTACCTACCTACCTATCCACCCACCTACCCACTTACTTACTACCTGCCTCCCTCCCTACATATCCATCCACATATTTACATACATGTACTACCTACCCACCCACCTACCTACATGCATACCACCTACCTTGCCACCTACCCACCCACCTATCTACTAATTATTACTTATCTATTTACCCACCCACCCACCTACCTTTTATAACCTACCTACCTAACTCATAGTCTCGTAATGTGTTCAAATAAACATGCGAAATAAAAAACTTGAAAAAAGTTGAACACCTTTTGATGATTTGGTCGAGTGGTTAAGAACTTTGTTTATAATTGGGGAGGTCAAGGGTTCAATTCCTACTACTTATAACCTATGTACATGTTTAAGGGGCTAAGGTAGGCGAATTTAAGTTAAATAAGTTAAGTAAGTTATACTAGGTTAAATTACAATAGGTCAAATGGGCTAGGTTAAGCTACCACTTGAGTGAAAACACATTATGAAAAGGCCAAAATTGTTGTCACATTGTACTTTTTTTAGGGGTACCATGTTTGAAGTTCAAACATGTCATTATTATGAAGGATTTTAACAATGTTTTGCATATTATGGTAGGTCAAAACCCAAATAAGTCAAATTCCAATAAAACTACATTTTTAAATCTAATATGATGTGATGTTATAATATATTTGCACCAAGAAAACATACATCACAACATACTAAAAAACATAAATATATTAAAAAATGATTGAAATGAATTTTAGTCTTTTTGAAACTTGTAGTATCTTTTAAACATTATGATTCCATTTGATTAGAATAAGTTTTTGAGCCATGTGAAGAATTTAATAATTATCATAACACAAATGGGTGTTTTTGGGGGCAATGACCATAAGTATGTGGTAAATTAACATTTTGACAAACTATCACTTTCAAATGGAAGATGACAAGATATGTGAGGTGGCTCATTTTTCAAATTTTCATTTCAAACATTTTTTGGTTAACTAATTCAAACCCAAACCTAGTGCAATCCAAAAAGAGAAAAAGCTCTATTATATTACATATACCATAAATATACAAAGTATTCATTGAATTTAACATTTTAAAAAATAAAAATTCAAATAATATAAGATATCATTAACTTTGTGAAAATCAAAATATCAAACCTAAACATGGAAGTGAAACCCACAATTAAATGCAACATGTTTTGTAAAAATATACATTACATACATGTCATGAAAGTGCCCAAAGTGGCCCCCTTGTAATGTGCTTTCACCCACCTACCTACCCACTTACCTGCCTACTCACCTACCTACCTACCACAAAAAAATTGATAATAAATTTAATAATAAATTATTTAATATGGGCAAAATTTTGACTAATCAAATGCTCCACTATTTGTCAATCAAAATTATTAGTCAAATGATCCATACTCTATGAATAAAAAATTCCACCTTAATCATAACATACATGTCAAAATTGTCTTGTCCAAAATGAGGAAACGGTTTTTTTATGCATGTCCAAATTGGGTTTTTTTTATTAAATTTGCTAGAAAAAACCTAGGAATTTTATTAATGGAGGAGAGGAAATGTTGCCCCATTTTCTTCTAGAACCCCATTTGAGGGGGAAAAAAAACATTAATTCAAAAGTTCTACTTCGTATCCAAATTTGAACCAATTGTCAAATTGTTTACATGTCCAATATTATTTTGCTTACTTGTCCCATAACATTACCCCCCTATACTTCAAATCCTTGCTACATGAAAGAGAAGTAAATACTACCAAAGTTTGAACATCTATGAATTCATGTTTAAGAAATTGTGCAACATCCTATAACACCTCAATTTCGACCTATTTTTCATCAGCTACCATTTCAAGCATTAGTTGTAAATAAAAATGTGTAATTCCTATTCTTATGGAACAACGACAAATGTTTGTTGAGATATAACTAATTCCAATTTTACCAACTATTCATGTTCTAAATCATGTATAATCTATTTCAATTTTTATAAGGTCTATGATGGAGTACTAAACTCTATTGATTGAGAGGGCAATTTCTGACCCTCCAAATCCTCCTACTCTTGAATTAATTCTATATCATGAAAGACACCATTGCTGTTGAAATTGGTGTGTGTGTATAGTAGTGGGTATTAAACTTTGTTGTACTTGCACATCTTGAGTTGAATTTGATCTAGTGCCATTAGGACATGCTTAAGAATAAGGCCTACACGGTGGTGACTCCAAGTTTAATATTGATGGGATGTATGGAAAGTAAGGAAAGGTAGTTTGTATGCCTACAATTGATGCTTGTAAAGTTGTTCATCAACTCGTACTTATTAAATCACTTGCTTTAAGTCTTCCTTAAACATATCATGTACCTTGTCCCACCACTTTACTAATTCACCTACTTGAACACCTAATGTTTTGTGGCATAGGTTAAACAAGACATTTTCTATGTTGAGGTCTTCATATTGTCGCAACCTAAAATATGCATAATATGGTTATTGATTTTTGAATTTACTAACAATATTTGTCAACCTTGATATTTCCATTTGTAGCTCCTATACCTCCTATTGGGACTCAAATTTGTATTGCCCCTTTGTAAACTTAAGAGCTACACACCTATTAACTATTTTGATTCTTACAATTTTGAAGTCTTTTACTTGTTCTTATAAGCTACGTACATTTTGGTACACAACCTTGTTACAATGTTGTTAGCCTTTTTGTTGAATAATCAAATCATCCTTCTACTGTTTCACTTGCCAATACTCGTTAATGTTTTCATACTCTTGTTGCAAATGAATCTTCTCATGTTTTATTCGTTCAAATCCTACATCATGTGTTCATTGTTGTTGGTTTGCCTTTGTTTGAATCATAATAAATCTTGATGCATACCATCAACATGTTTATCCCTATGCTTTACCTCCTATTGCAACTTTTGGATTTATATTTTTGTTTGTTCAAAAAAATTTTGAATTCATTATTTCTTTTATACCATTTGTTGATTAACTAATTTTGTGAATCATGGATTATAATATCACAAATTGTTAAGCTTTAGTTTCATAGTTTTCCTTAGTATTAATGATTTGAATCCTGATAAACCTCCAAGTAATAATTATTAAGAGTTGAATTAACCTTTGGATATTTTAGCATAGAAGACTTTCTTATTTAAATTGATGCAAGGCTTAGTTAATTTTAGGACTTAGTAAACCTTTTAAAGTGCATTATCCTTTTATGTTATAGAGAAGGGAAAGGGGATGTAGAATTAAATGTGATTTATTGATATATTGGGAATACAAGCCCATAATTAATAATAACATTTCGCCGTGACAATATTAAGTTAGTATGTAGAATAATCTTCAGGCACAAATGATGTACTTGAAAGATTTTTAAGATGTAGTCCTAATACATTTTTATTTAGTCATCACTTTTATCATACTCTTAAATAGAATCAAAATCAAACTTAGGTATTAACATTTCCACCCAAGTGGCCTCAAATGAATTACAATTTAGTAAACAATTTAAAGGGGATAGATCACAATTGCAAAAACTATAAAATGCGATGAATGGTGTGAGTTAGGTATTCAACTCGATGCTCCATGGAAAGGGGGTTAATTGGGTTTCGAAGTTAACAATAATGGCTATCATTAGGAACCCAAGTTCGACAATGAAGACGAACATCGTCATCTTCACATTTTCACTCTTCAAACCTTTTTAGTGTGACTCCATAAGTAGGAACAAATTCTAAATAGATTACTAAGGCATGTGGGTTAAAAGACAATCGACAATCCCATGCCGAACGATCGACTTGAGTGCGCACCATTCTTCTGGATGATTCTTCTTCACGCGAACGTTGAAAGACATTAACGTCAAGTAGTGCTTCTTCAAGCTCTTCCTTTTCTACTAGTGAAACTGGAGGATTTGAGGGCGTAGTGACATCATCCGCCATGACTAAATTCTCATCTGCACAATAAAAACTAACAGGGTAACAGAAACAATGTGGTATTTGCGTTCAGAAGGGGTCGAAGTTTTTTTATTTAACAAATTAAGGTAGGCGTAAAGTGTGGGAGTGACGGCGAAACCTCATGAAAACTCGAACATCCCAGATCTAATGGATTCATCAAACCCTAATTTCAACAATGGATCTAGAAGTATGTGGGGTTTTTTGGTGATGCAAATTTTAATTCCAATTTACTATGTACTACATAGTTAATTAGTGCATGGAAGAAAAAATAAGTAGGGGATATCAAAAGAGTAAATGGTATGCGAGGATGTTACTTCAACCATTGAATTGATTTAGTCACGTAAGGATTCAAAGATGTTTACTTGTTACTACCGATAAATTGTCCTAGTAGTTAGTTACTTGAAATAATTAGGATGAAGAAGTAGGATGTGAGGATCAACGAATGAAAAGGATAAGGATCAAACTCAAGAACCTCATCAAGATATCCAAGATAAAGGGAAGGATGAGTCCTCCATTCCCATTAGTCATGAGGATTGTCATCTTATTTGATTAGAGGATGGAATATTTTCTGTGTCTCATTGGGCCCAAGAATTCTCATTTTAAAATCAATTGGAGGGCAATTCATTCTCAATTCTCATTGGCTCTTGAAGGATGAGGAGGCTATTGATTGAAGGGGAGGATTTCGAAGCTTCCATTGGACAAGGGGAATAAGCTCAAGGAAAGGATATGGAGGCTTACCACGGGAGAGAAGAGTCTCTTGGGTTGGGGGAAGGGAAAAGGAAGAGAAGGAATTTGTGAGAAAAATATTAGTTCTTATGTGTGGAAAGGTGTTGTTAATGAAAAATATGTGTGCAAAAAATAAGCATGGAAGGATTTCCATGACAAAGCCTCCGGAGTTTTATTTCAAATAGTTGTTTATTTCAAATCCACTATTGGATTTGTGTCAAACTTAAAACAATTCTTGTTTAGGAGGTGTAGAAAGTTCTCTTCAAATTTCAGCATCATCGGTTTGGCTGTAAGGGAGCTACACTTGTCGAAAGTAGAGGGGGTTGAAATTGTCTGTTTTTTCCTCAATCTAAGCAAAGTGATTTTTAGTCCCAAGGCTTAACTTTGATCAAAAAAATAAAAAAAACTTATAAGATTTTGTAACATGGTTCCTTTTTAGATTAACTTTAAAAAAATTCAATGCATGTTAGATTAAGAAATTGTATGTTGATGTTATGATGAATGGAACAAAAGGGGTTCAACCATCAAGCGTGACATTGAATGAACATCAACATAATGCCCTTCACATTCCATCATGGTGAGTTACGATTCTCCCACAATGTCTTTGTATCTTCCAAGTGGACACAACGCATTAGATTCTTAGTGAACTTCATTGCATTACATTAAACCACCTTACTTGTTAGACTACAATGACATAATAGTTACACTTCCAAACGGGTTTTGTGAATGCATATCTTCATGTTGAAGGTGTGCAAGAATGCCTCACAAATTTCAACCTTGATATCTCTAACAATATAATAAACGTATGTTGATTATACTTAGCCACCTAGTTATTGGAACATGCATGCCACTTACTTGTGTGGATTGGCGTTTTTTCCCATTAGTACATCACTTGTGAACAAATGTATAAAAACCAAGTGTAACATCTTGTGAACAAATGTATGAAAACCAAGTGTAACATCTTGTGAACAAATGTTGGAAGACATACTAAATGTGTGGTAAACAAACCTGTCTATTATGGAAATACCAACAACAAATCTTAGTTTGTCTTCGATACATGGGTGCACCATTTTGTGTTTCAATTTGATGTACTTCTTCAATTAGTTATAGTTGAGGTGGTGTTTATTGCATAGATGGTTAAGGTTGCTGAGATTCTTCCTATTAATGTAAAAGGTTTTATCGTGCAAAATACTCAAGTTCCTTGTCCATCGTAAGTGTAGGAGATTGGCACTACCTTGATTCTTGTGCATGTTAATTTTGACCCACATTTGAAATTTGAGTTTGATTTTGATGTTGTATGCCTATGTAGTCCAATGCTAGTTGTGGGTTGTGTTATCCTTGCATGTTTTTTCACCACTAAAGAGGGGGACCTACACCTTCCTTTTCATCTAACTACACGACAAATTGGGTTGAATATGCATATGCCTCTATTCAACTAGGGCTATTTGCCTAGGTGATTAACTACTTGTTTGAAGCAGTTGACATAAGTGTTGTTAAATATGTTATGCCATACACCCAACTACACCTTTAAACGATGATGGGTGTACTTGTTTTGGTGTCTTTTCTTTCAAAACCCAATGTTACATGAATACTTTAATTAATGGAGTAAAATTGCAAATATTTTTACTTTCCACCACCATACTAGTTCCTTGCAACATTATTGTCTAAGTTATATAACTCCTTCATATGGTTGAACATGATGTCAACCCAATTAATCAAGTATTTTGAATTTGCAATCATAAATGTAATAAAATTTCAATTGCTAAAATAATTTATTCATTCACACCCGTAAATAATTTATAGCAATGTTACAAATTAGTTGTTATACAAATACATCTTTTTGGAAATGTTCCACTATTCCTTTCCAACATGTGCTCAAAATCCCATTACAATATTTGCAATTGCATGTTTAACATGTTCCTTTATGCAAATAGCTGATTCTAAATCACTTGTATTAGAAATCTTGAATTTTTTTGTGATAATCAATGGTGATCTTCCAAGTATTCATAAATTACACAAGAAGATCCTGGTGTAACGTTTTCCATTTGATGAAAATAACCCCATTAAATTGGTGACATTTGCCCAAGCTTGTTTTTATCCTTTCATATTGACCCATGCTTATATGTGTTCAAACTCCACTATGTATTTATGCAATGCTAGTGCAAACCAATACCTATCCTCTTCCTTAAGAAATATGGGTTTGGACATGTTTTCTTTTTGCCTCCTAGTAGCACATGAACTTGATGGTATATGTTAGCATGTCATAGTTGGTTGATTTGCACACAACGCAAATCGTGTAACATCTGAAGCTCTAGCATTAATGCGGTTAGTGCTGGAGCCTATGTAGGTTGTGTTGTCGTTTATTCTTCCACCTACTTTCCAACCACAACTATTTCTTCATCTTAATTTATAAGCACCATTGTTTTAATCTGCTACCAATGTTATTGCTAATTGTGAAGCTTCCACAACATGCACTCAAGCTCCTATTAATTAATTACTAAAACTTATATTGTTGTCAAGCAATTTTCTTTAGATCAATTTTGTCCTTTTATTATTCCTACATTGAAAATGGTGATGGCAAACATTTTTATATTATTTATTACTTTCATCTAAAATGCCTTTTTTATTAACTTGTCATTCCTTTGCAATTCATGCCAATCTTTCCAAACAATTTTCATTAGTCATTTTGTAGTTTGTTTACAATGAATGTGCCAATAACAAATGCACATTTGTTGTTGTCCGTAGACAAAAATCAATGCATTCATCATTTTAAGTAATTTTTTTCAAACAATAATTGCTTTCTTGGTAACCTCCTTTTTTAGCAACACAATAATGGCTCCCATGTGAGCCACCAACATACAATGTGCAAAAATTTGTCAACATTGTTTGTTAACAAGTTTCTAATATACGTGGACACATCCAAAATGTTGTCTACGCATCATCGTTAATAGGTGCCTATGTACGAACTTGGTTCTTGAATTCATTATTCCAATAAATAGGTTGACATTTAAATTGCTTCCCGTTATTGGTATCTATACAACTTGTTAAGTTATTGTTACTTGAACTTGTACTACCAATCAAAGTCTTAATGGCTCGGACCTCCTTGCCTATATAACCAATTGAGGGACTCCTTATAGCACACACATGTAAGGTTTCAAATTGTTCACATTCTCCAAAATGGGGTGTGGTCCAAAATTCCCAATGTTATTAGTAATATAATATTCTTAGGAAGACATTAGTATAAATATATAATAAGGTCCATACTTGTCGCAACCCTAGCCTTGGGCTCGCGACCAAGGCAAAGGGCTTGCAAGGGTGTGAGCTAAAAGGAAGCCCGAGAGTCAAGGCAAAGACATTGCAAGGGTGCGGGCCAAAAGGAAGCCGAGGAGTCACATCACATACTCCTAGGAGTGTAAGAAGTGTGAGGGAGTGTGAGGGAGTGAACACTCACACTCCCAAGGCGACTCCCACTTTGGGAGATGGACTCCCGATGGACTCCCGAAACTTCAGAGAGCGATTGCAGGGGTCAAAACTCAATGGCTTGTGGCGTTCTTTATATCATTGGAAAGCTCTTGTAACGTAGATGTCTGAAATGGGCTCGCATTACTCATTTGGACATCTGAAACGTAAGTTATGGCCAAAAGAAGGGCCGGGAGTCAAATTGCTAGTTTGACTCCCAACCACAAAAAGTCAGGAATCGACCCGATTTACTTAGCTGTAGGGGGCGTGCCACATATCTTTGGAAAGCTCTCGACGAGAGCTACAACTTTGCTTTAGACCGCACCTTGATTGGAGGTTTTTTCGCAAAGTTATGGGGCTCCAAAGTCGCGGTAGTCCCAGTTGGCGGGATTTCGAGACTCCCACTCGGGAGTCCCGAGAAAAATAGCCATTTGGATGTAGCCTCCGTGAAGAGCTGGAAAGTATACTATAAGGGGGAAGGTGGTGGCTTCCCCCAAGTCCGGGCTGTGGTGAGTCTTGTGTGTCTATGTTGCCCGTGGCTCGTCCTAGCACCAAGGGTGCTCCAACTATGCATTAACCACTTTGTGTGGGTTGTGTGCAGGCCCGTGTGAGTGAATGAAGTTTGTCAACTCTTCCTAGTCCCATCCCGGAGCTCCAACACGCCCCTCTACCCCTCAAAGTGTTGTGAGCTAAGGAG
>Ga0116229_10008776_pt1 | contig 15600 bp, 10 predicted proteins | sample S1TSphgellanicum_3_FD_87313 | JGI IMG/M metagenome (GOLD analysis project Ga0116229, IMG submission 87313) | Host-associated microbial communities from peat moss isolated from Minnesota, USA - S1T2_Fc - Sphagnum magellanicum MG | ecosystem: Host-associated > Plants > Peat moss > Unclassified... | reverse complement strand
CAGACCTTCTACCACTACGGTAGTTAACTACTTTAACTATTTTTTTCATCCTCGGGTTGTGACAACCACTAAGTTAACTATGCCTATAAGGTCCAGCCTCTGACCACCACTATAGTTAACTAACTATTGTGAGCTCAGTGACTTCTTCTTCAACTTCTTCTATCCCGAGGACCAAAGAGGATTCACGATGCGTCTGTGAGTGTGGTACTGTGAGGGACATGGATGAACTGATATATGTGTATTAGGTATGCAAAGTCCCAGTCCTGCCTGCAGTTAACTACCTATAATGTGTTGGCGCATATATGCACCACTATAGTTAACTAACTATTGTGAGCTCAGTGATCATGCATCACTATAGTTAACTAGCTTCGGCAGAGGATCAATATGGCGCACCACTAGTCACCACTTAGTGTACTCAGTGGCGTTTTAGTGCCAAAAATTTTTTAGTGGTAGAAGGTCTGGAATGGTGTCTCTCTTCCCTGACAAATATCTGCCACTTTTTTCTGCAGCATGTAAAAGGTGATGCCATGGCTTGTTTGCTGTATTTGGAGGCACCAATCCACAATGTTATGTTCCTCCTCCTGTGACAAGACAGTGCAAGGACCTTTTTTCTTTGATGACATCTTCCCTCTGATCCAGTCTCAGATTGAAGATGCTGGGATGTTATACTTCTCCCCTATTATGCACATCGAATCACTCCCTGTCTTCACCTCTTTGATTGCTAGTCTCATTGTTTCCTCTGTCCAGTTCCCCATCCTTTGAGGTTGTGCTGCCATCTTCAACTATGACATTGTCTATCTAGAGGTATACCATATACCCACATGAGTTGGCTGGAGAACTCTCACAAGCAACACAAAGTGTTGAGATGAAGATCTATCAGTGCTAGACTACATAATGATGCTACCCCAAATGGATTCCAACACCTTTAAATCTCCAGTTACCAAATTTGCATCCGGCAAACAGATCTTCCTTACACAAGTTCGAATAACAGGAGAAAGCGCAAATTTGATTGAACTAAATGACCATTTGACTGGTAAGAATGAATTGTGATGACCCCAGAAGTGCATACATGTCATATCATTTGCATGGTCTGAGCAGGATTAACTGCAGAAACTGGGAGGTAACATGCATCACCTACCAGGGGACCAATTGTGAAGGCCAGACACCTCCAAGTTGTGTTTGTGAAGTCCCCTCTGCCAGAAAGCGTCAAAATTCTTTGTTTCGCCCAAAGCAGCCTGTGACAACCATGGAACCAAAAGCTAAGAAAAGACCTTTAACTTGATGGCAGATCAGACCAAAAAAACATTCATGCCAGGTAAAATACAAAGAAATTGTAGAAGGTCAAACATGAAAAGAGCTTTGGTGTCTCCAAGAGTGCATACAACTCCTACAGAGTAGTTACTCTAAAGAAGCTGTAGGGGCCTGCATGCATCATGATATCACACTGCCATCCCCAACAACTAGACAAACCAGTCATCTTGTCACTTAATGCACAGATAAACAACACTGCACCAACCCTACTCAACAAGCTCCAACAATCACCAGCATATCTCTCATGAGAATCGAGAAATCACCAAATGCAGTTGTAGACCACATGGTCCAATCAGCAGAGAACCAATCTAGTCTCCTGAAGCCTCCAAAAGCTTGCTTCCAAGCAATGTGCCAATAACTGAATAAAAAGGTTAACTACGTGCACACCAAACAAAAGGCTATTCTGCTGCATAAAAAGAACCACACCACTGAAAGAATCAAGGCCCCTTCAGGCTGTACAGACCTAGCCTTTCCATTGTTCAGAGATCTTCCACAAACCTGGACAACCGAGTAGAGATATCCAGCCTCAGATGACATGTAGATGCCATTGAGACTCAACCGGCAAGAGTAAGGCAAGGTGCTGTACACTCTATGAACCATAGGTATGTTGGCAGATCCTATGAAATTATCAACCTCTTAAATTGCCTCCAAGAAGTATAGCCATGTTGGAAAGTATGAGAAACACCATGAATTGCCAAGACTGGAGTAGCCATGGTGAGAAGAAAGAGAAGAGGGTAGGAAATGAGACTTGTTGGCATGACCCTGAGCGTTCACCCTATGGTTTATAGTGTGTAGCCACTCTGTCTGGCTCTTGCCCAAAACCCTAACAGCATTCAATCAACACGCCAACACGTGGGATTCACATGACACACTCTTTACCAAGTCTCTGCCCATAAATTAAGTCATATTTGCGTAGTTCTGTCATAAGGGCCCCGCAGGTCATAAACACCTGCACACCTTCTATGAATGAGGCAATAGAAGAGGGCGTCAAGCAGCGGGGGGAGTACCTGCGGCCTTCTTGTTTACACGGCGATCAAGGAAAACATGCCGCCTTCTTGTTTACACAGCGATCAAGGAAAACATGCCGTTCCAAGCATAGACCATCTCGCAAATCGTATTTCCATATAGCCATGAGGCAATTACTCACCAGGATACACGTAAGGTCTTCCCTCTCACAAAACTCTTCGGTTTTTCTAGTCTTAATCCAGTCTTAGAACACCAAAATGGAGAAGATTCTTACCAGGACCCGCTCAATTCCTTCGTCTCTGAAAGGACTAAAAACTCCGGCACGGTAATCAAATTGCAACTCTGCGAGTAGCTCTATCGTCCATCCAACACCGTAACAATATCTCACCTTCCATGACTCTTTGCCGCCGCATAGCTCGCGCACCTCAATAGTATTCTCGCACGACGACCAGGAGGAGAAACAAAGAAACTAATGAAAAACAAAACAGAATAACAAGAGGGCAATCAAAATCTAGAGAAACTAAGCCCACAGAACACGAAATTCAAAGGCGAAAAAATAAATTGGAAGCGGAGTAAAATTGACGAGTGATTATATGGAGAGGCAGCGGATTTACGACTTCAAACACAAATCTGGACAAGGAAAAGTAAAGCGATGTGGAACGCAGACGCGGACAGTGCGAAGCTCTGATTCTCTCGCTTTGCTGCGCGGGAGGAGGACGAGCGGGCCAGGTAACCACACCACGCTAGAACCCTGGTCAATATAACCCTATGTTCGTAACTAAGCTGCAACCAGGGGTTTAGATTCGGATCATAAATTCATCCATGGCTATGATCTTTGTAGAAAGCAATCTGACCTTTAGTCATCCACGGACATCATGTTTCTATCCATAAATCTGACCCTTCAATCATCCATGGACATCAACTTTTCTATCCATGAATCTGATATTCAGTCATTAGCAGACATCAGCTTTCTATTATCTGACCATCAATCATGGATGTAGATTATCCCTTCTACAAAGTCATCTGACCTTTAGTCATCCATGGATATCATCTTTCCATACATGAATTTGACCTTTAGTCATCCACCGATATCATCTTTCCATCCGTGAATCAAGCCTTTAGTCATCCACATAGATCATGTAGTCTCCAAGGGAATGTGCCCCTCCGGTCCTCAACAGACATCATCTTTCCATGCCGAATAAATTGGACCTTTGGTCATCCACATGGATCATGTTTCTACATAGTAATATGACCTTCCGGCAATCATGTGTTTCATGCACTTAACTATGAAATACTTATGATTTGTATGGCATTTACATTTTCTAAGGAGTTTTGTCACCCTCTTTCCATACCTTGGTGGTTTCACTTAATACTCATATTGATGAATTGTTTATGGAGTTAGTGTATGGACAATTGTTGCAAAAAGAGTTATGGTTTATGTAAGAAGTAATCAACCATGGTACAAAGCAAGAAGCATTAATTGTTAAGGGTGTTTATGGGAAATTTTTAAGGGGTGTAAATAAGAGGAAATTCAAGAATGAAAAGTTGAAGAAGAAAGGAAATTCCTACAATTATGGCATTAGCAGTCATTTTGCAAAAAATGCCACAAGTAAAAAAACAAGATTGGAAGAGAAAGTTCAAATGTTCTTCACACATAACTACAACAAGCAAGATTTAACTTCTTGTGACTAATTTGTCTATTTCTACAATTTGTAAAGATATTGCGTTCATTGATTATGGAGCTTCACAACATCTTACCTTTTGAAATGAAGTATCAAAAATTTACTTTGGGTCACAAAGTATATCTTGGAGACAAATATACCCTTGATATGTGTGTGGGAAATGCACTACTGTTATCAAATGGGATTTCCAAGTGCATTGCAGATGTTTTATATATGTCCCAAAGTTGGCAAAGAATATATTATAATCGTCAATTTGTTAATAGAACAAGGTTTCAAGGTGGAATTTGAAACTATTAAATGTTGGTTGGTGATTGTTGAAATTCTCCAAAAAATGTGGTTATATAAGTTGGTTGGAATCATTTAATTCTTGGTTGTAGATTATATCACCAAACTAAAGAAAAACAATTTGTGACATTAAAGACTTAGACATTTCTCTATGTAAGGCTTAACAATCATTGTCATGAGCTTGAAAATTATTATGACAACATGCATTATGAAGGACATGAATTAACCAAGACAAAGGTAAACCTAATTTTAGGTCCAATCATAAAACATAAAAATCAAAAATAAGAACATGAAATGTGCAAAATGTACCACAAATTAATGTTGAACATACTAAATATAACATCAAGAAAACTATATTCATTTATATATTGTTAAAGACTTAATTCAAGGAAAAAATATTCAAAAAAATTACATTAATTAAAGAATTTTCAAAATATTTTTAATCAAATCTTTAATTATAGTATAAATGTATAATCAATGGAAGGTGGACATTCAAAGATGAACTCCATCCATTATGATGTTGGGGATGTCATCCATAATAACCATGGCCAAAAATATTTTGTTGAAAATATGAATTTTAATGGAGATCATGACTTGAATTTCTGCAATAAATGCATGTGCGACAAATACCATTATACCCCATTTCCTTTGAATGGAAGTTCTCATGCAATGTTAATTCTTGAGCTTGTGTATATGAACTTTTGTGGTCCCATGGCAACATTTCATGGAAGGGAAAATATTTTTTAACCTTCATTGATGATTTTTCTAAGAAAACATTCATTTATACCATGAAAGTTAAGTTTGGTGTGTTTGATTAATTCAAGGATTAAAGCTTTAGTGAAAATTCAAACTAGAAAAAATATTAAGGTAATGAAGTATGATGGAGGTGAAAAATATATGTAACTCCAAGAAATTCAATCTATTTTGTAAGGAAAATGACATTATAAAACAACTAACCATTCCATACATGCTAGAGAAAATTGTGTATGGAATAGTTGAAAGAAGGAACCAAACACTTATTGAAAGTTTGTGATTCATGTTGCAACACATGAAGTTGGACCATAACTTTTGGGTAAAAATAGTGGGGGGTAATTATAACATACATCCAAAATTGAATTCTTACCAAAGTTGTTTCAAACATAACACCAAAAGAGGTTTAATGTGGTAAGAAACGAATTCAACCACATTAATAAGAACCACACCTGACCTTAGATATATGTTTTTTCATTGTTTTTTCAAAAATATTCTTGAAATCTTTTTTAATACATCATTTTTTTTAATCTTCAATTTTTTGTTAATCTTATTATGTTAAAGTGTATACTCTAAAAATTCCAAAACTATGTCATTTTTTTTAATTTTAAAAAATGGTGTTTTACTACTTAATTATCATTTATAAGCATTGGTTACATAATATAAAAATGATTTTCAATATTTTTTATTCATTAGATTGATTGATATGTATACTAATATATTGAAAACAACATTGTATAAAAACAAGTCCATTTATACTTCTTCTTCTTTTTTACAATTTGAAATACACAAAATTAAGTAATGGTTATGACTGTTAATGGTACATGTTAGTGCAACTACACCCAAACCTTTTATAAGTCATTTGCATGTCTTTTGTTGTGTTATATTTGCTCATATATGCCAAAGGAAGTCAAATGGATATTCATTGATTATGGTGAAGGGATTGAAGGATGATTATAAATTGAAAATTAGATATGGAACATGAAAGAATTCCTTGACATAAGGTTCCAAACCAAAAACCAAAGGAGGATGAAAAAATTATTCAATAAGGAAGAGAGATCTAAATGTTGGATTTAAATAATCAAAATCCTTGAATGTGTTTTTTCTATTGATAGCAACAAAATTTATTCTTTTATGGATCGAGGTTTTAAAAAGTGAGGATTCCATATAATGAAAAAAGACCATGGGTTTTGAATTTTAATCTTTACAAAACAACAAAATTGGGTGCTAATTTCGTTTCCCCTAGGTCACAAACCATTGAGTTGCAAATGGATATTTAAAATCAACTATAATATTAATGGTTATGTGTCAAGGCATAAAATTCGTTTGGTGGTTAGGGGGTTTTCACAAGTCAAAGGTATTGATTTGAATGAAACCTTTCATGTGTTGCGTGAATGGAATTAACTTAACTACTTGTAATTGTAGCAATTCGAGATTTTGAAATGCATCAAATAGATAGATATATATATATATATATATATATATATCAACTAAAAGGCTTTGTGGTTAAGGGTAAGGAAAATATAGTATGTAGGCTTTTGTAATCCTTATATGGTTTGAAGCAATTTCCTTGTGCATGGAACCATAATATTGATGCATATTTTGTATTTGAGGAACTTGAAATAAATCTTATTAACCACAAGTTATATTTCAAAATAGTTCATGGAAACTCCTTTGTGATCATAATTTTCTATGTTGATGATTTCATTTTGATTTTTAATGATTTAAATTTATTGAAAAAGGCAAAACAATTCTAGAAAAGAAGTTCGAGATGGTGGATCTAGGTAATATCCAATATTTCTTGGGGATATAAATGAATTGTGTTTTACAAGACCAAACAATTTATTTAAACCAACACAAATACACTATTCAAAGGTATATTGAAGTTTTTTGGTATGGTTGAAAGTAAGTTAGTGCATACCTTTTTTATTACCAATTATAAATTTCAAAAAGATATGTGTCCTCAAAGTGATGTACATTTGGAAGCAATTAATGCGGGTTATCCCATTTCAAAATGTTATTGAAATATTTCTTGTATATAATAAAGGTACATACAAGACCTTATATTGTTCAAGCAATGGGGGTTGTGAGCCAATTTATGATTAATCATGGTTTCATTAGATTATAGTGAAATTATTTTTTATGTTATTTAAAAAGCACAATTTGGATTTTCATCACAAATTTATAGGCTTCATTGGTTTGTTCCAAATCCGTGCAAGATCTATTATTTCATAGGTTCGCATTGATTAAACACAAAAGTTATGCATTATTTAAACACGAAAGACGTCATGTGCACAACTTTGGTGTGTAAACAACATGAATAGACATAAAATTTTGTGTTTAAACAATATGAATAGGCATTTTGACATTCATGTCTAAACAATGCACACAACATCAATGTTCAAACAATATAAGTAAATGAATGACATCCGTGTCTATTACATATGAACCTTTGAAAAACAGATTTCACATGACTATTATTTGCCAAATCATGGCCCATGAAGTTTGTGATGTTGGTTCGTGTTTTAGAACAAACATTGAGTATGTTATAATGGGCTAAACATTTTTTGACAAGACCATAAGCCAAGTTTAGGTTACAATGAAAACATAAGGGGCTAGGTGTGTTTTGACAAAAACATAAACCATAATTGGGGCCAAGTGCTTTTAAAAAAGGATGTAAGCCATAGCTGAAGCCAAGTGTGTTTTAATGGGAACATAAACCATAACCAAGGTTAGGCTCATTTTAACAAGAACATAACTCATAGCTAAAGCCAAACGCATTTCAAAAGGGGGTGTAATCCATAGTTGGGGTTAAGTGCATTTCAACAAAAATGTAAGCTATAACTAAGGCCAAATGCAATTTGAAAAGAGCATAAGCCACAATTGGCACCATGCACATTTTGATAAGAACATAAACATAACCATGGAATTGATGGAAGCACTATGGGCCAAGTGCATTCCAAAAGGAATGCCTACCAAAACCATAATCCCAAAGTATCATGTTATGATATTGTTTATGAGAGCACACATATGTATGCTTATTGTGACACAAATTTAGGAGGCAATGTTGATGATTGTTGATCCACATAAAGTTATGTTTTCTTTATTGGGCAATGGAACAATAAGTTGGATTAACCAAAAAAACATTATATTGTTATGTTGTGAACAAAAATTGAATACATGGCAACTTCCTAAGCAATAAGGCAATCAATGTGACTTTCATCATTATTTAGAACTATCAATCGATTGTAAATAAAACTCCTTGCTATATATGACAAATCAAATTTGTATATTGGTAGGCACAAAATTTATCTAGAATTATTTTCTACCTACTAGCAAAACAATATAATCATATTCTCAAAATTATTTTTAAAGTTCACAATCTGTGGTTTTATTCATTCTAATTTTTTTCTATAGACTATTTTCACACAATTTTTTCATTATAGTTACTATTCCTTTTCCAAATTCTTTATTCTTATCAATAATAAAAATATGTGGTTAGGTCTCATAATTTAGTTAAAAGAGTACACTAGTTTAGAATAGTTTCCATCTTTCTTCATCAATATCCTACTACTTTCTTTATTTAGAATCCAATATTTCAAACATCTATAATATTAGGTGCAGAAATGGAAAATGGAAAATGTGAAAAATTTGTGGTTTGAAACCCAACAAAATTTTAAACTACTCATGATCTCTATTCTAATTTCCAGCAGTTGTTTTAGTTTCTTTGTGTGTAAAAGAAAACAATCTCCCAACATTCCACAACCTCCAGAACTACATCCTAAGTTCTTCCCTCCAAAAGTAATTTGAATCTTCAACTAATGAAATGTTTTCATCCTACCAATTCACTAGCCATTTGCATTATGCCTTGTTTAATCTATGCCCTACATATGATTATATTCTACCTTGTTGAATCACTACCCTACACCGAGTAACATAAATTTTTATCAAATAACTCAACCTTTCATGCTTGCACAAAATATATTGAATTTATCATCATTTTGTGTGAGAAAAAGTTGAAGACAATTATATCAAGATGGCATATTATAACATAAAAAATATGTTGTAGACATATTGACCAAGGCACTTTCTATTGATAAGCACGAACATTTTCCATGCTTGATGAACATGGTCAACTACATAACATTGAACCAAGGGTGTCAGATATCAACATCCTATCAAATTATTTGTATGAAATTATTTTAATTTTAAATATGTATGTTTTGTGCACTTAACATTTTTGGGTGAAAACACAATAAAAGTAGCCACATGTTACAAGGTTAAAGTCCTTTCCAAGGACTACATTTGACACATGACATTTATATGTTGGTTGATTTTCCTAATTTTTGCATTTTTCATACCAAATTTACAATTGTGTTTTGAATATAATTACTTTTTAATATATCTCGGTCTATATCATTTATATATAATATATCCATGATTTAAATGACACAAAAATGAATAACTTTTGTTAAAAACACATTTTCAAAAATCATAATTTTCAAGATCAAAAGCATGTTTGAAACAAATATGTTCAAATGCATTTACAAATGAATTTTACCAATTTCAAAATGATTTTTTTATAATAATTATGTTAAGATCCTCTTGAATTTTGAAAAGGAATGGTGCACATTTGTTAAGGAAAAAAGACATTTGAAAAAATAATTCAATGTTTCAATTGTTTTGAAGATGCAAAAGGACTCTTGAAACATCATCAATTTGCATCAAGCTTTGAAAAATGAAATTTTACTAATAATGGAACTTTAAAAGGAAATGAAATTCAATTCAATTTATTACGTTCCTTTTGTGATTTTTCAAAGATATAAAATTATAATTTTAAACATTTGTTTCACATCTTGTGGTTGTTTTTATTGTTTTTGCACCCTTTTGGACCTAATAATGCTTGAATTAAAGTTAGATATTTATGCATGCATTTGTGCGTGCAATACTAAGGAAGGTAACATTTGCATATGGGATGTTAACTAGCCTATTTAATAATAGGCTAGTGTTAAGAAATGGATCATTAAATTTGTAACAATAATTGTGTGATCTTAAGGTTGGGTGAAAAGTTATTTGTAAATATGTGTTTTACTTGAGCATCTTTATTTTTTCATTGATCCATTGTCAAATTCCAACACATATGTCATCATTGATAACATAATAAAAAATTAAAATAAAATAAAAACTAAATATGTCTAAGGTAGAACTTGAAGCTACAAGGTGAAGCATGATAAAGTAAGCAACACTCGATACTTCTCAACACAAATGAAAAGTAACCATAAAATAAGCCTTGATACTTTAATTTTTAAAATATTATTTATTTCAATTATTAATATAATTATGTTCTTTGATGTTATGCCAATGATGTATTGAAAATTCCAAGTTTAATATGCATTTAAGTAGATTTTGAAAAATGCAAGCAAATGTTTCTCCTTACAAAATGGGTTTCTTATAGATGATTTTTTTGTAAAAAAATTCAAGTTAATTGAGCCCTAAAAATATATTTATGTATTTTCAACTATTACATATTATCATCATAATACATTCAACTTGTAATGCAAAAGTGGGTTTGATCAAATTGATTAGAATCAATTCCAAACATATTGTTACTTATTTTTGTTACACTACAATCCTCAAATTTTGGTTTCAACTTATCATAAATTCAATGGAAGGCCTAATGGCTTCATTAAAGTTGTTAACATTTGTTTTTGGCATGTCAACTTGTAAGACATTTCAAATTTGGTTGTCTTTAATAAGGTTTTGATTAATATTTTTGGTTACAGGATGCAAGAATCCTTTGTTCCATCTAGGTGAAAAAAAAAATTGAACAAGGTTTGCCCCCTTAAACTTTTTTAATTTGAATTCAAAAATTTAGGACACTTCAAGATTTTTCAACTCCCAAAGTGAGAATCCATTTGAGAGTCTTGGGGGTTCTTCCTTGCACTCTCACACACTTCCCTTTCATTTGTGGGTATAGTCACAATATAAAAAACCACATTTTGTATTTACACCTTTTGAATTTTTACCTCAAGTATCTTTGAAAGATCATAATGAATGCACAACTTCAATTTGGATTATCAAATTTTTTTTCGAAAATAGGTTCCATGACTTGCAAAGTTTCAATGTTCAAAATTTGATGCAAATACATGATGTTTCAAGTGTCTTTTCATATGATTAAAAAATTCATAATAGTCATATGCATATATAGGTGCATTTTTTTGTTAATTTTTTTTTCCTCTATCAAATGTGCGTCAATCATTCCAAAAATTTGGTGAGTGTTTTGATGTTAATAAATAAAAGAGGAAAAGGACCTAAAGTTTATGAAATTATTGTTTATACATGCATTGTAATTTTATTATTGATATTGGGGTCAAATTTGTGTTCTGCCTACAAAATCATGAATTTATGAATTTTGAAGGTGTTTTTATTCAATTATATGTGATAAAAAACATGGATGCATAACATGATATAAAATCAATATGTATTAAAATTTCTAACACATAATCGTAAATTAATTATGAAAAATGTCAAATGAGTCCTTGCAAAACAATTGTGAAAAAAAGCACCATTGGTTATTTTTATTTTCTTTGGACCACTTGGGATTGTGTTTGGAGCCTTGGCACACCTTGGACTCTTTTCAACATGTTTCCCTTGTTTTGCCTTAACATTGGTTGCAAGCTTGAGGCCAAGGTTGTGACAAGTTTAATTTTGACCCTTAATGATGAATATAAAAAATCAACAATGTCTATTGTCCATAGGTTATCCAAGCCCACATAGTGGCTCAAGAAATCCATTGAAAAGAATGTAGGTTCTTACTTGAAATTGATATAATATTAGTTGACTAGTATTTTTATCTTTTTTTAAATTTTCGAAACAGTGTTAAAGTTGACCATGCAATTTAGCTTTGATTTAAAATTTTATTTACTAGCCATAGTAGGATTCTCACCAATGTTAATATAGAGTTTTTCAAAAGTGCTCAATTCTTTTATTATTGACAGCTTCATTAATATTTGTTATTTTCAAATTCCAAAAACATGGTGTAATTTTCTTGTGGTTGAAAATTTTAAAATGAGATAAATCAAGATGATTACCAAGGATGAGGAAAATGAGACTACTCAAGTAGAGAAGTTCAATGGAGATAATTTAATCTAGGGAAATTCCATGTAGTTAATCCTCTAAGCCAAAACTTACAAAGTCAATTGTGGACGGGACAAAGATATTAAAACTAACAATATATGAAGTTACATTACAAAAATGTGATAAACAAGTTGCAAATTGCAAATTACAAACTATTGATAAAATGCATATAAAATAACTCATCAATTTTTGTATAATCATTAATATGTGACAAACTCTAAACATGATACATAATCAAATGATAAATGAATGATGATATTTTCCATGGATATCAATGGGTCCAAACATGTTATAATGTATTAAAAAAAATTCAACTGTTGTTTAATATCTCATGTTTTAAGGTGGTAACTTAAGTTGGTGTTGACATTTTTGGATTTATCTATACAACATTAGTCATCTATGTTTAATATCTCATGTTTTAAAGTGGTAACTTAAGTTGGTATTGATACTTTTGGATTTATGTATACAACATCAATCATCTATCTATGAAACAAGGTAATTTGTATTGTTTTGTTTTGTCACAATGAAATTTCCCAAACCATAGTGCTTCATGTCACACTCTTGGTATCTTTGAATATCTTTTGATGAATCAGAGTGCATTGATTTGGTTTGAGACCATTTGGAGCTATAATGTGAAAACTATTCATTATTGAAGCTTTTTTTCAATTAAAATTAAAGAAAATCAAAACTAAAAATTGTATTGGAATTTGAGTGCATTTTTAATGTTATTGGAAAGCCTTTGGCAAGTCAAATTTAATAAATTTTATTTCACAATTTTTAGAGTTAAGGTGTGGAACATATTGATTTTTTAGTGGATTTTGTTGTTGGAAATTCAAACAAATTGCAAAATTTGGGTGAGCCTTCAATGTGTTCACGCTTGGGCCAATGGCACATGTTACACTATTATATATATTATCTAAACATATGGATAACTTTGAAATCAATTTAATGAATTTAAAAAAAACATAAAACACTTTCAAAATAATGTAAACTAATGATTTTCCTATTTAAAGGATTCTTAATTTTTTTTGAAAATGATTTTTTTGGGGAAAATTTCAAGACAAACCTTAACCTAATAATGTCATTTTTTTAGGTCAAAATTTATTTAAAATTTATATTTCAACTTATAAATCATGAAATCAAAAATATTTCCCTTGAGTAACCAATAATTTTTACCATGTCAACTTGATTATTTAATCCATTGGTTTTTAAAGATTCACTTCAGAGGGATTGTTGGCTCCTTATAGTGTGATTGCACCTTAAAATTATTTTCATTATAAAGAATAAGTTGAATGATTTAAAAGATAATATTAATAATTTAGACAATTGTTTATTATGATTAAGTTTAGACACACCTAGCGATGCACCATCATTACTAACTTGGGACAATGTGCTTATTATAGAATAGATAATGAAATCCTTTTATGATAGACTTTTGAAAAGGAAGTCATTTTGAGATTGCATTTGCTCAGGGGTGAGTTGCAAAATATTGTGCCAAAGCATGTGCATTACAAGGTTAAAAAAATTATGAAGTACTTACAAAACATATCTTAGTTCAAGTTTCATTACTCTACTAGAAATAAACATAACATTTTGGTGGCCTATGTTGTACCAAGATTTTGTAAATGACTTGGATGATGGAAAATCACACAATGGATGTAAATTGTGTTTTTAAATGATGCACCACATAGTTGAAGTCCATTCAACTATAAACAAACATGTGTGGCTAGATCCACAATTGAAGCATAAATTATACATTACTACATCATTCACATGGAAAGAAGTTGTGTGGCTAGGAATACTTTTATAAGAAATCGGGTTTCCAAAAATCACTCCCACTTTTATTTAGAACTCAATAACCGACTTGTTTCAAATCCATAATATTCTCATTGCACCAAACACATTGACATAAAATGACATACATTACCACATGATTCAAGGTTTTCAACTTCATCACCTTGTTTAACTCATATTCATTGGAACCAATAACCAAATTGCCAAAATTTTCACCAAAATTCTTTTTGTAAACAAATTTAACTATTTTTAGTTTTTTTCATGGTTTACTAATAATCAATGAATTGAAAGTTTAAAATTTTCCATTGCTCATTCTTTGATCATTAGAAAATTTGCAATGACTGGAAGTGTTGAATGAATGCATTGTCTTTAAAATGAATGATCGATGGATAATTTCAATTAGCTTTTTGTTAAGGAGTTAATTAGCATGCTAAAAAATATATCAAGTTATTGTTCTTATCCTTAACACCACTATAGATTTTCTATTATGGAAAGAAATTCTCTTGTTAAGTGAATAGTATTGTGGGTTCATTGATGATTGTTTTGGGTGATTTTCTAGTTTTGCAATAATGAACACATCAAACCTATGTTTATTTTTACAAAGTGTATGCTAATGAGATATAAATGAAGATCAACACTAGTCTTAGTGGGTGTACATGTGGTTGATCTAAAGTGATTACTTGTGAAATTGGTGTTTATCCATGAAACAACCTCATGAAGGTCTTTTTTTGAATCAACATTGATGTTTTGGAATGTCTCTTTCATTTTACCCATTTTTATTTGGTTTAAAACATTATTGTTAAAGGTATAAATTCCTAGGCTAATTAGTGCTATGAGCATCCTCATAATTAGAAGGTTACTAGTGATAATAACTTACCATCTTTTACTAAAGGATGAAGTTAATGGGGTTAATTAGATGAATGGTTGGTGGTAATTCACCAATCATTTAGGTATTTCTAGGAAGGATTAAGATAAGGATGGCGTATTTTCATGGAAGGCATGTGGACCTTGTGAAGTATGGGAGAACATGGATTAAGAGGATCATAGAAGGGAATTATGGATCATTCTATTGTACTCCATTTTGCATTGGTATAATCTATCTCTTCTTCTTAAGAATAAAATGTGCCATTAGAGAAGGGGAGAATATGAAAGTGGAATGTGTGTATTTCTTGCAATGGAAAATGGATGAGGAAAGTAAGACTCTAATAATTGGAGTACTAGAGGAAAGGGGGGGAGTAACTCCATTAATTTATATAAAATTTGCTACTTTTGGTACTTATTATTCTTTTATTTTATAAAGAATGTATCTACTATATGTTCTTTGTTTTGTATTCTAAAATAGTTTATGTATTAAATGTGGTAGGAAGGTAGTTTCCGTTGGAAAATGGTGGTAGGGAGGTAATCTCCTATTTTTAGGTTTGGTTGAGGGTAAGACTTTGTTGTAGACAATAGGCAATTTCGCCAAAAGGTCTACAAGGGGTTATCGACAATAGACAACATCACTATAGGGTCTTTAGGTGTTACAAATGGTAAACAACATCTCTACCCAAGGTTTGTAGGTGTTGCAAATAGTAGGCGACAACTATAAAAGGTTTACATGTGTTTTGGTTCTTCCTTCAAGTCTATAGATGACAATAGTTGCAACATGATAATAACTGCTATATAGAATAATAAT
>Ga0116229_10008775_pt1 | contig 15601 bp, 9 predicted proteins | sample S1TSphgellanicum_3_FD_87313 | JGI IMG/M metagenome (GOLD analysis project Ga0116229, IMG submission 87313) | Host-associated microbial communities from peat moss isolated from Minnesota, USA - S1T2_Fc - Sphagnum magellanicum MG | ecosystem: Host-associated > Plants > Peat moss > Unclassified... | reverse complement strand
TTTTTATTTTTAAAAAAAATGCATTCTGATCAATTATAATTTATTTTCAATATTTATGGTAAGCATTACAATATTATTTTTATATTTTTTGCATGACTTAATGCACATGCAAACTTTTTCATTTTATTTACTTTAATTGGTTTAGCATCTTTTCTTTTCTTTTCTTTTTATAATCATGTTTGCATGTTTTCACCAATTTTGATTCTTATTTCCTCTTAGGCCAATCGTGCCATCTAGAACTAGTCAGACCTCCTATCCATATATAAAAAGACCTCTTTGAAAGTTCATGCACAAAATAGGTAAAAAGTTTTGGACTTCTATATTCACCACAAAACCATTTTACACAAAAGGGGTTAATCAAGTGAGCATTTCCTTTCAAGAATTATGATGAGTGAAGAGAAAACTAGTGAGAAAGCAAACAAAAGCCATAAAAGGACAAATGACATGTAAGAAGGCCTTCAAAGCTCTTCAAGATTGGCATTCTAGTTCAAAATCCATGATTCATTGCTCCCAACATAGCATCAACTATACACAATAAATCATCAACACATACCAACAAGACATACATAAACATTGGGTGCACTTGGAAGATCTTTAGTGGTACATAGCACATTTGGAAGAGCACAATTACTCCATCTAAATTGTAGTTTGTGTGGAGCCCTATCACATAGCCACACCTCCCCCATATTATTAAGGCTCACAATATTATTGTTGTGCATGACATCTCTCTATCATTGTGTATGGCCACCTCTCAACCAAAATGCATCTACAAAATAACTCACATGTGTGTAGTAGGTACTTTATGACAAGATGTGTCACATAAAACTAGATCAAAATCTTTCTCCACATCTCATTAGACAACCTTTGCCAAAACTACATTGTAGATATCAATAGGATGCCAATAGATCAATAGAATTGGAAAAGAAAATTTGTTGAAGTTGTACCCAATGCTACAAGGGATTCTAAAGTAGGAAATAACTTCTACAAGAAATCGTTAAATTGGTCGAAAACTTTAAATTGGTCCTAATTAGGACCTTTAGACAATGGTCCAAGACCAAAAAGTGGCAAATTGAGGCTAAACCTACATGGCACCTTTTTTGGAGGGAAAATCAATTGGTTCAGCCCCAAAAAAACGGTGATAGAAAAGGAGAGCTCCTGATTTGGAGAACCAAGAATGAGGCTAGGGACCAAGGGACACTCCAACTCAAGGATTCAATTTGCTTCAAATCAATCCAAATTGGTTCCTAGGAAATTAGACCCTAGACCTTCGTCTAAAGTGGGCCTTAGTAGGCCTACTAGCCCATATGTCATGGGTGGGCTCTATGTTAGTCATTTCAATGTAAATCTAAGGTATTGTAGTAGGGCAATTGTGAGGATTGGATAATTAGCAAAGGAAAAGAGGGGAGAGAGCGGGGGAGGGGGGATAACTAATCATCCAAATGAATGGATGATGGTCAAGAAAAGGTTGTATTTGTCGAGTTTTTGAATGGTAGTAAATTCCAAAAATCAATCCTGACAATATGTGAATTCAATGAATTACTGGAGTGTGGTTGGTAGGGAGGGGGGGAGTGTGTAAACCTAAATTCTAACCTTATGATACTGGAGTCAGCCCTTCTTACTCCATTGACAAATTGTGTTGTGTGAAAAGTAGAATAAGGTTTTGGATATTAGTTGTGCAGTTTAATGAAAGGGTTAATGGTAGTGGTTCAATCTTGGTGCAATACAAAAAATATATATAATGAAAGTAAGATGTGGGCAAGAGGTTGTGACAAATTGAAACCATCAAAAGGCTTTTGAGGCTTCTATTGGAGGCGGGTATGCAAAAAGCCTTGTCCCATCCATTGTACAATATGCACCCAAGGGGACCGTAAACTTCTACTAATTAAACTTCCATAAACTTTTGTCAATCATGTTTTTCTAAAAGTTTTTGCTAATTACATTTTCTAGAATTTTTAAACATACATTTTTCCAAAGATTTTTATAGAAAATTTTAGAAATAATTCTACGCATATTTTTCAAAGATTTTTTCAGAAAGTTTGTAAAATATTCCTTGAAGTTTTTTTTTTTTTTCCAAAAAATTCTAAGCATATTTTTCAAAGATTTTCTTAGAATTTTTATTTTATAGTTTAATGTCCATGACAATTCAATCATAACATAGTCAACAAAAAGTGCATGAAAAGCTTTAGACCACATAATAATAATATTTTATTAACAAAGGTTCATCCAACACATATACCACTACTACTATCATTTAACAACCTACTTAGAATTAATGTATTGACGATCTCACAATGTGATGGTGCTTAATACATTACAAAAAACATGGTTAGGTGTTTCATTTGGATTATCACAATCGCAAATTTCAAAATTTTGAATGAACTTAAAATATAAAAACATATTTAACATTAACATTGTTATTAGTTGAATTACCCATGTTGCATTTTTTCGAAAAATTTTCAAAAATATTCTAAAAATATTTTAAGAATGTTTCCCAAAAAACATTCACAAAAGCAATCAAAAAGCAGGCGGGTGTGACTCATGTCATCCCATTTGCACTCAGTGGTTAATATGTACATGAACAAATATGCCAACATAATTGTGCCAAAACTAATGAAAATCATATCTCATCCATCCAATTAATGAACAAGGTTCATCTACATAGTTGACAATTCAACCTAAATTATGCCACATCATTGCAAATGTGTGATGTGAACAATGGGACATGCATTGCAATATGAGATCAACATAAATTCAAATGACTGATTGTACAAAATAACAATATAATTGATAAAATATTTAAAATAATAGCGAACTTACTATTGTGATTAGCCTTTGTACTTAGTTGTTTGATGTGGTTAATTGACATGGAATTTTTGAAAATAATAATAAAATTATAATTGTAAAGAAGTTGAAAATTCTTACAAGTTGCAATTTGATTAATTAAAAAAACCCTTTCTTCCTTTTTGTGATATAATATGTTTGCTCTACTCTTTTTTTATTAATATTGCGGGTTAACACATACTTTATATTAAACATAATCCTATTATATTACTAATTGAATTATATTTTATACCCAAAAATAAAGATATGGGACCCTATATTTTAATTCATGTATTTTGTAAATTCAAAGGAGAATGTCCCCCTTTGGATTGTGTGTAAAGTTGATGGCACCAAACATAACATCATGGGGGTGCTATGACTAAAATGAAGTGAAGTAGGTAAAACAAATCAACAGTGATGAATAATACAAGTGGGTTAAACCCTTGTTAAACCATATTGGGAGATAATATAATCTAGGGGCAATTACTTCTTGTTTTTTTAAATGATGTATATAAAAAAAAAAGGGTGAAAAATATTGAAAAGTAAAATATTTTATAATTTAATTAAATGTAAATAGGCTTGACTAAAAATGGATGATAAAAATATTTTCAAAATAATTTAAAGAACATTTTCAAAATAAATAAAATATTTTATCATTTCATAACATACCGAAAATACCCCCATTATCTAATATGTTCCAAGAAGGAATTGAGCATGGCAAATGTGAGGAAGAGTTGTTAAAAAAAGTGTGGCAAGGAGGATAATTTAAATAGTATCTGGGAAAGGATCGAAATAATTTTATATTTGAAAGCCTTATTATAGGGTTGTCGGGGATCTTGATAGACAAGTTTTATAAATTAAAAATGTTATACTTGTGTCAAAGTCACAATAGGCATGTGCATGATACAGTCTTCATGTGTATGTACATTGGAGATTATATACATGGGTTTGGGTGTTAAAAAAGTATATGGATGGGGTGTTTCCATTTGAAATTTTAATTTGGGTGTTGGGTGTTGGGATTGGATGTGGAGATTGGAAATGTTTAAAAGAAGATGGATTGCATTTTCAAAAAAAACCCCATCCATATAAAAAAATTAATAAAAAAAAGATTTCTTAAGGCAAAAAATTCAGTGAAAAACAAGAATGATTACAATTGTTTGTGTTGCAAAAGGCAAAGGAGTAACAAAGAAAGAGTAGGAAGAAAAATAAGTTTTTCCTAGTTACAAAAAGGAGTTTTTCTTCTCTTAGACCCCTTTTTACTTTCAGAGTTCATAATTTTTTTTTGGTCTTTTGTTCATTTTAAGCAATCTAAAATGCTATGGGATCGCCAACTTAAGCTTTACAAATCCTCTTTTAGTGATAAAGGCAACAAAACAATGCCCCAAGGAATGTTTGGTTATTGGCTTTCAAATGTTCTGAAATTTTAATTTTCAACTTTTTGACCCCCCTTACTTTAGGGGAACCATAAACCTAGCTTATAAAAAAAAAAGCTTTTTGCTTAGGAAATTTCTAAAGAGGTATAGGACCTTGGATACCCTACATGCCTCCCCATTTCAAGATAAAACAATCACTTGATCATATATATATATATATATATTAGTGTGCTTAAGGGCTAAGAATTGAATTTAGATAAGGTCCCATTACCCTACCCAAGTATCATCTTTTTAGCAAAGATAATTGGCTAGGTTCTCATAATGCTTAGTTCTCAATTTAATGAGAATCAAATTGCCTAATTTTTAGCCCAAGTATGGGATCCAATGATAACTAGCATGATTGAAGGTGAGAATCGGCTTGAAAATTAGAACAATTTTCATTGGATTCTTGAGAACTGTCCAACACTAGTAAAAACACTGATATATCATTCCAAAGTGACATATGAAACTCCACATTTTAACATTTGCTCAAAACTCAACAATAAGATTATTAGCAAACTATTTTGTCCATGTGCATTCATTCCCTTATGCTTTTGGTCAAAATGTTGGCAAACCAACTTGTAAATGTCATTAAATATGTAAGTGGTCAAAAATTGCATGTGAAGGCTTGGAGTTTCTAATGTGAAATGGACTTTCAATAGGAAAATGAAACAAATATTATCAAAATTTATTTATTTTTTTTGTATTTAGAAATTTTCAATGCATATTACTTGAAAATTTCTCATTTGATGGTGGCCTTTTTCTATTAAAAATTTGACACTAAAATGTTGTACTTTTCAAGTCTACATACAAATTATTTTATCCATGATAAAAGTAATGTCATTATTTCAAAAGTCCACTATGATTTTATTTTTTGGTGAACCTCATATTTTCCGATAGGAATCCCATTAAAGTTTGTTGTGAGATAAATTTTTTAAAAAAATGTTGAATACGACTTTATATTTTAAGTTCATATATATTCTAGTGAAATTGTGATTGTGAGAATTCAAACTCTTGACCTATAGTGTGAAAGCACACTACAATGATTTTATATGGACATTACACTAGCAAGCTTTATTATATTTATTATATTCTTTAAAATAATAATAATAATATTTTTGAAATATTAAAAAAGGACTCACTTATGTAAAATTAAAATAATTAGGTTTCAAGAATGCAAAAAAAAAATCAAAATCATGGATACACACTAACCAATGGATTCTACAATTTTGATAATAATTTTCAAAACCCTAAAACTCATGAATATGAACTTTTATTTTACAATATATTAATCTCATGGATTTGAAACTTTAGGATATTGCACGATTACTGTTTTAAAAACTAAAGATGCATTAAATGAGTGGAATAAAAGAATGGAGAGGAGCTTTGTGAAGGTATAATAATTGAATTTGAAGGTTACAACGTGTGAAAGAACTTTCATGCCAAAGGCATTAATTAATAACTTGCATGAGGTAGGAAATATTGAGGGTATGAATATTTTTGAATTGTGAAGGATGGTGTGTTTTTTTTCATGTTAAAAAAAGGGACAAGTGTGGACTTTGTTTCCAAATGTTAATGGATGTGAAGTCATTGTTTGCATTGGGAGGACGGGGGGAGCAAGGATGCAATGTTATTTTTTTATTTAATTGTTGGAGGAGGCTGGGAATGTGTATTGTAATAGTGGCATCCAATAGGATATGTAACATTAGTAGAATTGAATGGGTATGTGAATGGGTTGTGGGAGGGTTGTGAAATTGCCATATTTCAATGCCATGTGTGACAAGAGTCCAATGTAGACCATACCAAACCAACTTTGATCATTAAGAGTGACAACCAATTGTGATCCAAGTGTTATAAAACATAAGGTGGTAAAGGAAGGTATGTTTCTACCATAATATTTGTGTGGGAGTTCTAGGTCACAATGTAGGGAGTGTTAATATGAACTTGACATACTTGTTTTATGATAAACATCAAATATTTATCCAAACATTGTGGTTAGGCAAAAGGATGCAACATGAAATGCATATTTAATAAAGGAATATGACAATGCGTGACATATGTAACTTTTGTTTGAAGGAGGTTAAAGATGAGTCCATGGTGAGGCTTTTGGATTGGATGATATATAATATATGGTTAAAATATAAAATTTTGAGTGTGGCCGTGAGGCATAGCCCTAGATATAGTTTTAGATGTAGACCTACGTGTCCATCTATGGCCGGTGCACATTGCTTGTGTTGCTACATGTCTAGAGAACTCGATTGAATTGAGTTCTTGAAATCTCAAGCTTGGTATTTCAAGCTCTTCGTTATTGTACCCATCATTTGAGTTTGTGGGTGCATGCACAAGGTGGTCGAGGGAACAAGAAAATGACAACATTTTTATGACTAGAGGGCATGCTGAAGGTGCTCATGGCAATAGGTGACACTTTTAAAGCAACAGCCAATGAGCACCTAGAGGCTTTGGGCAGATAAAATTGACTCAAAAATTATGGTGGGAGAGGGATCAAATCCTAGGCCTGCAACATGTCTCTCTCTTTCTCTCTCTCTCTCTCTCTCTCTTTGAGGCTATAGTTTGTTCTTTCTACCACCCATCCTTTTTCCTTTTCTTTCATATTTGTTTTGCCTATCAAACTAATGTGGGACCAAACAAATTCAGAAAAAAGGATCTGACTCTTGTACAGTCACCATAATATAAGTATATAAATTATTAACAAATGAAAGCTTGTGTACAATTTGTTTTACCCTTGCTGACTCACAATTTTTTCATCTGACTTGTGGTTTGTTGGAGGCAAGGATATGGTGTTTAGATTCATTATAGAGTATATAGTAGCTTAAGGGATTTTTATAGGCCCCTATGTAATAATAATAGGTCTATTTTTTTTTTAATATGAGGATTTTTTTAAGATGATATTTTGGCTTGTGTTGAAACTTGAGATTAGTTATAATAGAGTTGTAATAATATCTTGAAGGATTTTGGGTTTTTTTGGAGGATTTTTTTGAAAGGATATATTTTGCTATGGTGAAATATTTGAGTTTTCATAATTCTTCTTTTGCCTTAAGATACTTTTTTTTTTAATGTAAATGGCAAGGCCACTGTGTGACACACCCCTTGTTTGTTCATTGACTAGTAATGGAAGGTACATAGAATAGGGTAGAATGTGCAACAACAAGTTTGGAGTTGCTAACGAAGCAAAGAAAGCCCTCAACAAGACACATGTTTTGCCCCCGACTTTGCAATAGTCCTAAAAATTAACCCTAATCTACAACCTTAAGCCTACATAGCCTAAAAGTCTAGACCCTAACCCTATGTAATCTAGACCCTAGCCCTGAGAATTCAAAGTGATTGATTCAACTTAACCAGAGTGCAAGGTCATGGGTTTCAGGTAAGGTGGCTCTCAAACATCAATTCTCTCTTGCAATGGAATTGCCCAATTCTTTCAGGGGGGGTGGTTCTTTAGCAATTTATTTATGCTCATTTGTAGGAAAGAACTGAATAAAAGATTAGTTATAGAGTTATGATATCTTGATAATTTTTTTTGATAAATTTTTAATTCCAGCTCTCTTAGTCAGTTCTCACATGGGTGAGAACCTTAAAACCGATTTTCAACCCAATTTTCACCCAAAATGAGAACAATTGGTGTTCTCCGAACTGAAAACTAATCTAAGAACCGGGTCACCCAATGGAGAACTGCCCAACATTGTTTTGAACCCAACCTAGTAGGGGTTGTCCATTTTTTTACGAATAAAAATTATACAACCATTTTAAGGTTTACGGTGAACGTTTAATATGTGCAACATCCTTTGCTCATGGTCCGTTTATTTAATCCAAAATTTGTAAATGAACTTCAAATTCTTGAAAGAATTCAACCATTTATGTTTAAATGCGCTTTTGTATTTGTATGATTGAAGTGGAAACCAATGTTCATGTGGTTTTGACTTTGATTTTGATTTTTTTTTAAAATTTGAGAACCTATGAACCTAGTTTGAAAACTAAGTCTGGTTTCATGTAAAAACACACACACACACACACACACAAATGGTTTACTTTTGATTGATTAGCTAGGTATAATGAATTGCCCAAAGGGTTTCATTTAAATAATTTTGTCACCTTATATTGTTCATTTAAAAATTTTATGGGTGAGGATTGGGAAACAATTATTACCCTATGTTGGACAACCATTATTAGAGAGGCTCACATATGGTATATGGGTGGATCTATTCTAAAGAATCCGAACTTGTGTTCAAGAATTGTTTATTCACACCTCCAAGAACTTGAACCCTTCGAGTTTTAACATTGCAAACCACCAAGGAACCTGCCAACATTAATTTGGACTTTGTGTTGTTGATTGTTAGGTACAATATAGTGATCTCCACAATGCCTAGTAAAAACTACTCGATTTCTCTAGTCGACCTGCCATAATGATGATCGGCTCACATGTAACAATCAAATGGTCTCTCTCTCTCACCTTGATCTTGTTCAATTTTTGCATGTTTATGGGTGGACTTGAGGAAACAACTACCAATCTATATGAGATGTGATAAACCCTAGTAGAGGCCCCAAATAAAGGGGGGGTGTGGTGTGGTGTGGATGGACCTACTCTAAGCTCTCAACAAGTGATCAAGTGGAGAAGTGACAAGGGGACATGTCTCATGACTTTCTTTTTTAATGCATTTGGCCTCCATGTTCAACACTCTCTTGGAGCAAGTGGCCTGACTAGATCCCATTCCTGAATTGATCAGTGGTACCTAGAAGCAGAGAACATCATTGCAAAAAAGAGAATGCAATGGAGCACCCAAACAGGTAGTAGTAGTAGTACATGACAGTGGCCAGGAGAGGAGAGGAGAGGGGAGGGGAGGGGGGGGCAGAGTTCATGTTACTGTACAGAAGCCTAACCCCTGTCCTTTGGGATTCATTCCTACAGGAAGGACTCTGCTGAGATGACAGGTTCTCTGTTTTAGGAGGGAAAACAAAATGGATCCTCAAGATTGTGTGTCAGGAATTGAGAGTTTTATAAAAAGATCCCAATTGCTCAGGTGGTGCATTATTAGACTATGCAAAGACAAGTGTTGTTGTTGTTGGCTCAGCACCAGAGTCTTTTTGTTGTTTGCCTGGCCTGGCCTTCCAAGGCGAAAAAAAAGAAGGATATTGTTGTGTTTAGATTCATTATAGAGTATAGTAGCTTAAGGGATTTTTATAGGCCCCTATGTACATAATAATAGGTCTATTTATTTTTTTAATGAGGATTTTTGAAAGATGATGATATTTTTGGCTTCTGTTGAAACTTGAGATTAGTTATAATAGAGTTATTTATAATAATATCTTGAAGGATTTTTTTCAGTTTTTTTTTTTTGAGGATTTTTTTGAAGATTATATTATTTTTGCTATGGTGAAATATTTGAGTTTCCATAATTCTTCTTTTGCCTTAAAGATACTTTTTTTTTTTTAATGTCAATGGCAAGGCCACTATTTTGTGCCACACACCCCTTGTTTTCCAATCTTGTGATGTAGTCAAATTGGCAATCATCCACAAGAAGATTTAGCCAAATTTGACTATAAGAGGAGATATGAAAGTAGATTTTTTTTATTAAAAAAATCCTTTTAATATTTTGCCTTGCTGCTAGAACCTGTTCTAGAAGTCTGGCAAATTCCGACGGACATTCCATATTGCAAAATGCCTTACATTTTATTTTTTATGTTTTTTTTTTCCTTGTGATACCTGCTGAGTATCAAAAGGAAAAAAATTGGATTAGGTCTTTAGTCTTTAGTAAAGTGGGCCTGACGCATCCATAGGCATCATAAAACCCTTGGATGTGGTGGGCTTTACCAGAATTGGGCCCTTTTGAGGTCTGGTAAAGCCCATTGCCTCAAGCTTTACCCTCTCTATATAGGTACATACACCAATGTAGTTCTAGTGATCCCTACAAGAGGAAATTGACACATATTTTGCAAGGATCCTTCGCAGTTGGGACATCAACTTATGTATAGTAGGGGAAGGGCAGATCCAGTGGGGGTTATGTGGTTGATGGGTTCCAAGTTCCCAACATGTGATAACCAAGTTCCCAAGCGCAATAACAATATAATGTTGATGTCACCTGCACTTCCACCAAAAAACACTCCACAAAAAAAATAAAAATCCTCATATGAAACTAATTGGATGGTTTTCAAATGAAAATCTGAATCCAATTCTTAAGGTTTGGGAAGTACATTGGAATTAGGTTTAGGGTTAGAAGTTTTAGGGTTTAAGGTAGCGCTTCCACAAAGGGAGACCACGAAAGGAGAATAATATAAAAATCAATATAAAATCCAAGAGGTTTTTTTGTTTGATTAATGTGTGTTTTTAATGTTTTTATTCATTGTGTTTTGTTTTTTGTTTTGCATTTGCTTTTTACCATTGCCATTGTTATTGCTTATTGTGTTGCATTGTTGTTATTTGGTGTGGTGCATCATTCCTTAATGTGTGTTATTGTTGTTTATTGTGGTGCATCGTCCTCACCTTACACTATTGTTGTTGTTTGTTGTGGTTCGTTGTCCCTTGTCTTCCACTATTGCTTGTGTGGTTTATTTCCCCTTGCCTTGCACTATTACTTGTTGTGTTGTGTCATTCCTCACCTTGCACTATTGTTGTTTGTTGTGGCTTGTCACCCTCATTTAACATTATTGTTGTGGTTCATCGTTCTTCATGCACTTCTATTATAAAAGACACGAAGAACCACAAGAACAAAGACTGAAGGAAAGGTTTAAGTCTAACTTTTAAACAAGGAACAAGACAATATATTGTGATTCAAAAACAAAAACACAACTAAGAACAAGAACATAAAGTATGCAACACAAACGTGAAAATGGATATTTATTGTTAACATATGCAAACATGAACATGAAAAAAACATGACAAGGCTATGGTGTAAGATCATGCCGAAGATTGGTGTTGAACAAACTAAAAGTAATGGGAATTCTACCTTTATTTATACCCCTTGGGCACTTAGTTCAAATAAGTTTCTTAAGAAGCTCCAATCTACATGTGACTCATGTTTACCCATGTGTGTTAATGTGCACCCATGTGTGAATTATGAGTGAATTAATATTCAATTGAAAGGGCATAAACATGGAAAGTAGAGAATTAAATCTCCTTGGCAGTTTATTTGATAAGTAGAAAAAAAATTATAATAAAATCCATCATAAACCATTTATGTGTCGAATATTCTCATTTGAATGATCAAAAAATATATATTTTTTCACTATTGTGCATTAACTTTCAAACTCCACATTGTAAAAGTAGGTTGAAAGCAAATTTTTAAAAATACAAATAGATTTTGCTTTTCATTTTTTTTTGCATTGTGGACTTTTATAAACTATGTGGTAAATAGGTTTTAAAAAAACAAAAGTAGAATATTTTTTTATGGGGACCTTAAAAATAAAATCATCTTTAAATCCTTACATAGTATCAATTTGTTTCATTGAATTAGATGTGTTAAGGATTCCCCAATCATAAATTTACTGTGTAATAAATGAGGATATTTTTTGCTTATTTTTAGAATTTATTTGTTTTTAATCTTTTGGAAGTAGATTTTTACAAATGTAATAAAGGGCACCAAGGGTATTTTATAATATTTCCATCCATTTCAATGTTACATTATTGCATCTATATCCATGACATAGGATAAAAATGGAGACACTTTTTTTTTTGGTATATTTTACCATGTTTTTGCTTGAGAGTGAACTAAAATTCAACTAAGAGTGAACTTAAACTTAACTAACAATGAACTAAAAGTTAATTGAAATTGAATTTTAAATGAACTACAAGTTACTTAAAAGTGAATTAGGACTTAACTAAAACCAAATTAATAGTCAACTAGAAATGAACTATGAATTAACTAAAAGTGAATTAGAAGTGAATTATGAGTCAAATGGAAATGAACTAAAACTTAATTAGAAGCTAACCATATATGAACTAAAATTAAATTAAAAGTTAAATGCAAATTTATTACAAATCATGGATGAACATTCAAATGAATGAACCCCATGGCATTGGGATTTATGATAGTTGTTACTTATTGTGGTGTGTTGCCTTTGCCTTGATACTATTGCTCATTGTGATTTGTCACTCTTTGCCTTGCATTGTTACTTTGTCGCTCCATGCTTTTCCAAGGAACTTACCTCACCCTCCCTTGTGTTGATGTTGTTGTTTGTTATGGTTCGACATTTTTTGCCTTGCACTATTGCTTACTTGTTAAAGTGATGTACTCCCCCCCACCTTGCCATGTGTAGGTTCTAAAACTTGGAGTGCAAGGTATCATGTGTCGTTTTAGAAAAATAAAGTAGTTTTTTTTTTTTTTAAAAATAAATTTCATTCAAAAGTTTTGTTGATTTGTTATGATTTGCATTTTTTTTCTTTTTTGATGTTTTAAGTTTAGTTTAATTTAGTTTTTCTTGTTTCAACTTTTCATTATTTTCTTTCAGTTTTTGGTTGGAAGATTATTCTTTTTTTGAACTCAATTCTGATATTTTAAATGACTACATTCTAACCTTACATTGCATTTCATTTTTGTAAATGCCTTTGTAAATTTTCTTGTTGGTAGCCTAGATGTTTGCATATTATTGTTTGGTTTTTTTCCCCACTCACTTGGTATAATTTCACCTTGCAAGTGATAATGGAAAAATCATCCCAAAATGAAAACAAAATAAATAACAATGATGAAATATATCTAAATGATGTTGTAATGGAAGAGGAGAGAATGGAGGAAGAGTTTCAAATTCAACCAAGTCTACAAACAAAATAAATATTAATGTAGATTGGGGGGTGGGGGAAGAATTAAGGAAAACTTGAAAAAAATACATCTTAAAAAAAATGGAAACACGATAGTAGGAATGCACTAGTCATTTTATCGTGTAAATGACAATAAACTAGTGGATGTTAAGTGTTTTCAATTGATGAAATGCATTTTGTGTTATGTCAGTCCAATTTTAATAACAAATGCCAAATCACAAGCAAGGAAAGGTTTGATATTGTATAACAATGCAAATGGAATTATTACATTAAAAAAATAAATTACGTGGACCATTGTATGATTGCAAAAATATTTGAAGAAAGAGTAAACAATTTGTTAAAAGATGCGAAGAAACAACTTGGAAAGAAAAGACCTCATGTAAATGGAACCACTATTCCAACTTTTTTTTTGCCAAACATTTTTATAAAAAGGATGATGTGCAAGAGAAGCAATTTTTGGAAGATTTAATTCTTTTAATCGTTAGAAACCATTTGCCAATGCATGTTGTTGAAAGTCAATGGTTAAAAAAATTTTAACTGCATTTTGTGTCTTAAGGTTGTTTTGCCTTTAAAAAAATAATTTTCAAGAATTTTTTTGCTATAGTTGGTGGAAAAGAACAAAACAATTTGTATATTTTACCTACTTTGATAAATTGTTATTTTGTAACAACAAGTTTTGATCTGTGGATATCAAAAGGCGCTTATGACATTTTTGCCCTTGTTATAAAAAATTTGGAGGTTTATTATCAACCAAAACATATTGTAATTGGGCTTTTTGAAGCATCTAATACCTCTAGGCATGCATGCATTCGCCAAAAACTTAATTGAATTGTTAGACAAATATGATTTGAAAAAATAAAATCATTGCTTATGTTAAAGATGAAGGATCTGACTTAAATACCATTACTATAGCCTTAAAGTCTATTATAAGTTGTGATATTTTAAGTTTGGCAAAAAACTTCTAGGGTAGCTATTTTGGCCAGGCATTTTTTAAGGCTTATTAATATGATTTAGTTGATGAAAATTTCTAAAAGGGTTTGAAATTTGTATTTATCAAAATTGCCCAATCTAACTTACAAAAATGCATAACTTGGTTGAAAAAATTAAGGTATGTTATAAAATAACGGTATAGGCTAGGTACATTTAAAAATATACTAGAAATATATTATCGTAATGAACTATAAGCATTAGAGCTATTTACATTCAATTAAATAATTTATTTATTATTATTTTCAATAAACCACCTTTTTTTTGGCATGTCATTTGGAATAAAATGGAAGCGACCTCCCCAATCATAAAATATTTTTGGATTCATGCTTATTATACATTGAATGGATTATTCAAAAGTTTGATTTTTGACAACACAAAAAACACAAACATGCTAGCAAACCCCAATGTTCATTTAAAAATAATACCATTGATTACAAATGATATTGATCCCAATTATTCATATAAGGAAATACTCAAAACAATTTGCAATTTACTAGTTTTGACACTACATTAACATTTCATTCCCAATTAACATATCAATTATGTGTCTTCAAAACCAATTCATTTCACATTACTAATTTGAAGAGAAAAATTCAAATATTTCAGGGTCTATGTTTTAAACCCAAGGTCAACATTCAATGTTCTCCCAATTTGTAATTACGCCGATAATTATATTGATAATGTTCATGATAGAAAATCACAATTTGGTTTCATTTTGTTTCTAAATAATGGTCTAGTTGCTTAAAGAAGTTGTTGACAAGAAATCACAATTGTTTCAAAGATATAATCTAAGTATATTACCACATGCATTGTCATTAAGGAAATCATAATGGATGAAGTAATTAATGGCAAATCTAAAATACCCACAACTTATTCTTCTTCGTCTTGTGTTTAACAACCAAAATTCAATTTGATTACTACAATAATCAAAGTATCACAAATACATGAAGCATATTGATGTTAAGTTCCATTTTTTATATAAAACAAGCTTTTGGTGACATCATAGAATAGTATGAACTTCCACTATTGACAAGTTGCAAACATGTTCATGAAAGCATTACCAAACTTGACATATGCCAATGGCTCCAAACTTTGCTAGACATGATTCCTTAGTAGTTATACTTCACTTGACAAGTATGTTAATGTGAAGTTCCTATCAAGTGTAAGTTTTGGATTGGCATTCAGCTTTTCTTGCTATTTATTTTCACTTATGTTTTTAACAATTTTCCCCATTGCACTTCTTTATCTTTATTTATCTTTGTTACACTTTCTTTTTCTTTAAAACTTGAGTTTTAAGGGAAAAAAAAGTGTAAATGCAAAAAAATTGAAAAGAATACATGCTAGCTGATAAGATATTTTTCAAAAAACTAATGAATGACAAACACACACTTTTATTGTAATTATTTGATTGATGTTCTAGTGTTGAATGAATTGTTAACATGCTTAATAACAAAAATATTATTTTGTTTACTAGTTGTTTGTTGTTGTTGTTTTTTTTTTTTTTTTTTTTTTTTCCCCTATAAAAAATATTTTGGTAAAATTTTTTTTTTTTTTTTAAATTTTTTTTTAAACTTTTTTTTTAATGTTGTAAATTTAATGTGTAAAATTTTTCAAC
>Ga0116229_10008774_pt1 | contig 15601 bp, 10 predicted proteins | sample S1TSphgellanicum_3_FD_87313 | JGI IMG/M metagenome (GOLD analysis project Ga0116229, IMG submission 87313) | Host-associated microbial communities from peat moss isolated from Minnesota, USA - S1T2_Fc - Sphagnum magellanicum MG | ecosystem: Host-associated > Plants > Peat moss > Unclassified... | reverse complement strand
ATCTACCTTCTAACAACCTCCTTGTGGCTTGTTAGCAGGTAGGTAGAAAGAAAAGCAACTGAGTTAACCATCATGGTTAGCTAGGGAACTGGAACCCAACAGAAAACTGCTTTCTGACCACTTGCCATTCATCCTTCGTGGTGCACTGGTGGGTAGTGAAAAAAGGCCCTCTCCTATGTGTAAACCATCTACTTACCTAGTAGGTACCAATTTTCATACCTATCTACCCATATATGACACCTATTTCTTCCAGAATTGGTTGCGAAGATGAAACCAAATATTAACTCAGTGGAGGTTCATCCACTTTGGAGTAATAATGGGTATCCATTGGATGATGTGCTTGTGGGTGTTGGTTCAATGTGACCCTTTTCAATAACCAAGTTTATGTTTGAAGTAAAAGTTACATCTTTCCTTCCTTGCCATCTTTGCGAAATGGTGTGAGATTTGGTGCATTTGATTCATTTGGTTTGCCTTCAACATTCCACTGTTGGAAATTTGTTTAATTTTGGTGCACATGGAGATACATTGATTTACATGTCCTTAGCATATTATGTTTGTACTTAACCATCATGAATTGCAAGGATCACAAATTTCTCTTTTTTTTTTTTTCACCCCCTCAAACTTTGGGAGATGGTACCTAACAACATGACGCTCCTAACATGGGTTGCAGTACAACCAAAAAAATTCATGGTGAGATAATTTGATTGATCAAAGTACAAATCTTGAATTTTTTTTGGGTCAAACAAGCTTTTTTATTCAACTTTGAATGGTATAATCTTTTTATGGACTGAATTTTTTGGGGGACCTTTGTTCATGTTAATAGAAACTAATCCTATGGTTGAATCATCAAACTTTCTTTGAAACTATGCAAGCATTAGGGAGCATGAAATTAAAAAATAAAAATAAATGTTTTTTTCCAAGAACCATTGAACACTTAAGAGTTACAAGTGATGTTTTACCCCAAGGATGATGGCTCACTAGGATCCCCCATCTTGAAACCCTAGGACTTTGAAGAAGGTCTTGGGTTTAAACCGGTCCTGACCAATTAGTGGACCCAATTATCTAAGCTTGGTTTTAGTTTTGGAATCAAAATTAGATTTCATTTTCCTCAAATTGGATTTCTAAAAGGCTTATGACAAAGTAGATTGGAGTTTTTTATTTGATTGTATGGACAAGCTCGGAATTCCAATTGAGTTTGTCAAAATGATGAAAGTGTTTTTCTAGGGGGCTAGTGCAAATGTAGTAGTGAATGGAAAGCTTCAAAGGCTTTGTTGATCGAAAGGGGCATGTGACAAGGATGCCCACTCACTCCCTACCTGTTTTTAATAGTGGGAAAGACCTATAATGCTAAAATCTATGAGGAACAAAGACTTGGTAGAATCAAGGGCATTCATTTGCCCATGTTAGATAGGAGGCAAATAATTGCACAATATGCGAATGACATTAGTTTCACTTTGAAAGCATTTCAAAAGGCCATGATTTGATTAGCACAACTACTTGACCTCTTTAACATCACATCTAGCCTCCAAATTAACCATGCTAAGTTTGTAACCTTTTGGATTGGGGATAGAAAGGAAGGTAGGCCAACCTAAGTAGAGGAGTTTAAATGAACATGAGCTTCATCTAAGGCCATTTTTAAGCTATTTGGTACGTCATTGGGGTTGTCTTTGGGTTCGACAAATGTAGATAAAGTTTTGTTAGAAAATGTCCAACATAAATTGAACTATTGGGCCTCACAAAAATCATCCTTGGCTGGGAGGAAAATGATTGTCAATAACATTTTTTTCTCCTCCTTATGGTATTTTGTGAATGTTTGGGGAGGGACCAAAAAGGGAATCCTTAAAATTAATCATTTTTTAATGAACTACCTTTGGGCAAGATTGAATCATAATTGTAAGTGTCAAGTTGGATGGGATTAATGTTGTGAAAAAAAAAAAGATGGGGGTTTTAAGTTTGGTCAATCCAATAAAAGCAATTGAAGCATTTTTGTTCAAATGGGTGGTGCATGCTTTAGAGCTTAGAAGTTCTAATTCGCAGGAGCTTCTTAGGTTTTAGTTAAAACAATATCAACCACATAAGGGGGGGATGGAGCCCTAACTTGGAATGGTGTTTGTAGGTTGACCATAAAAAGGCCACTGGGTTTATTTTATGGAACAAGGTGCGTAGAGCTTGGTCCATGATGATGAAATTGAATTCAATAATCCAAAAAGCCCTAATGAAATCTTAGCATCGAACTTTTGGTGGAATAGGATCATCTACCCTTGGGATGTTGGTTTTTTGAAAAGCAAAGCAGCTGAATTCCATGGGTTGGGATGTCCGATGTGTGGGCGGCTTCTGTATGAAAATTTGCATTCAAAGAATAAATGGGCAAAAATTTTGGGTTATCCCCAAAAAAGGAATTGGGATATGAAAGAATCATTACCAAGCTAAAAAAGGTGTGGGGGGTGGGGGGCTATTAAGAGGGGGTTGCAAAGAAGGAGATTGGATTGGTTTGCTAGAAAATAACAAGGCATTTTTGTCTATGGTTTGTTGTGTTTCATCTACCTTTAGACTTGAATGTAGCAACAATGTTCAACATCTCTACATCCCACAAGACATCAAGTTATATGTTGTGGGCTCCTAGTCAAGGACTTTGAGTCTCATTAATGATGGAATGTCGAAAGGAGTGAACAACCACTACTGGGAAGGTAAAGTATTAGTGGTAAGAATATCAGAATTATTAAAAGGCCCTAAAAAGGTGCATTACTTAGTATGTTCTAACAAGATAAACACATTAGAACTCGACCTTAATTAACACTAATTCATGGAAAGGCGAGGAACCTCTATTCTCTTTCACAACTGCATTAGGGAAAAAAATGTTGAGAGATTCTAAACTAAAAATTAATGTGGTGGAAAAGAGCTGGGTAGGGTTACTTCCTTTTACTTTCAAACTAAGATGGATGAACATTTGGTGCAAAACACGAAGTAGGAAAGAGGCAAGCTTCATGTGGGCTTTGTGAAATAATGCAATTGCAATTAACACTTGGAGAGTTAAAATGGACAACTCGATTAATCAAGCTTGCCCATTGTGTGGTAATGAAAAAGAATCCACATTGCACTGATTTTGGGAACCATGCGGGCTTGGGAGTACACACAAGGCATTGTGTGTGAACTTGCCTATGATAACAAACCATCACGAGTGGTTGCTCCCCTACATTGGAAACAATGTGTTTTTGTTGCCAAAAATCCAAAACATGTGTAGTTTGTGAAGAACATATGGTCCTTGCTAAGAAATATCACATTCTAGACTTTATGGATTGAACAAAAGGATTTGGTTTCCAACATTGAATCCAAGCATGATTAGGGTACCCCCTTTGAAATAGAAGGACTCACTCCTAAGACTTCCAAATTCACCTTTTTTTTCATTTTTCCCATGACATGTCTTACATTTCATTTTTTTTTCATATTAAATGAAATAATTTTGTTCTAAATTTTATGTATGTTTTTAAAATATCTATTTTTTTCACTTATAAAAGTGAAAATAATAAAATTTATCCAATATGGGCCCTGTTCTATTAGTGGCCCAAAATTCCTAAAAATTTGACTTTTTGAAAAAATTTACATTGCAAGAATGCATTTGGTTCTTATCACATTCATACATTTTATACACATTGAAACATAAGGTATTTGTGGTAAAAAATTTGGGCCAAAAAAAGTTGTTTAGACATTCTTTATGAGTCTTTGAACTTTTTTTTCTCATGTGACAAAGTCTTGGATTTTTTTCAAGGACTTGGTAGAAATCTTTAAACTTGTTCAAATTTGACATTCTATGCATAGAATAGTACCTTTGTAATGTATCTATCTATGAATAGAATCAAACTTTCAATATGCATGTGTCATTAAGTTTCAACAACATGTTTAAGTGAGGGGGTCTAGTGAATTTAAAATGAGACAATCCTTTTGAATACCCCAACCATACTTTGATCCCAATGAAAGATGGAATGTTGTTAAAATCCATAAAGTTATTTGGGATGCCCTATTTGATTATGGTAGGGTAGCTTGGAATAGATGTATGAGGTTAATTAGAAAACCCCTTAAGGTAGAAAAAAAAACTTTTCAAAAACTTTGATAAAAACTGGGGTAGGCACTAGGTTATTTGTGTAAGAGTAAGTAGCTTTGTTAGGTGGTGTATGATGGGCCCCAAAGGGGCTTCATCGATTAAATTTTTGACCACATGGTAGTGTTCTTCCCACTCTAAAGGTTTGCTATTCTCGTTTCTCTTTGTAATGAATTCTTTTCATTTGTGCCAAAAAAATTAAAAAATTAGGTCCCATTTACAATACCAAATGGAACCAACATTGAACCATCGGGAGGCCTCAATTATGGCAATGTATGTAATTAAAATCAAACTTGAAATCCAATTCCAAACTCATTTGAGAACTAGAACTAGACCTATATATATATATATATATATATGGTCACAATTTTAAGGTTCAAGAGTTTTTACTTTTTGAAGATTTTTTTTTTTTAATTCATTTTTTGCCGAAGTTTAAGGTATAACAACCCCAACGCACCAATCCAAACCTCCCATGTGTCCATTGTGAAAAAAAACTCAAGTTTGGGGAAGGTTTGAAATAAGGGTGTCCAAGGGGGTTCTAATTTAAACCTCCTTTTTATTTTTGGTCATTTACCAAACTTAGAGGCTAGGTCTAAGACCAATCCAAACCTACCATATGTTTTTTTGGGTCATTTTTATTATAACTTTTAAAAATATTTTTCAAAATTTTCAAACTTGAGATTTTGAAAGGGCCAAAGTCTTGCACTAATTGAAACTTGCCATGTGTCAATTGTGTTCATTGATGAACAACAAAGCAAGGGTAATGTGTTTGTGGTGAAAAACCAACAAAATCAAGGTTAATCATCAATGAACATTAGTTCAAAACCAAAAACGGCCAAGGGCTTCAAGGTTGTTCACCAACAAACAACACAAGGTTGATATAATATTCATTGCCAATGAAAATTAACATGCAAATGTGACAAGATGCTAACAAACAATTGTTCATCAATAAACAATCAGTTGAAAACACAAATTAAAATTAAAAACAATATTTCACCACTTAGCATTTGAACAAAAGTTTTAATGCAAAACAAAAATTACAAAACACAGTACTTACAAATTGAATATAAATGTATAATCAACGCAAAATTAAATACCACATTTAATGGTTCAAAAAAATGTATTCACTTGCAATGCATAGGAATCCAAGCTCAAACATAATGTTCATAAAAATTAAACATAAATAAACACACAACAATTGTAGAAAAAAAAACAACATAACAAAACCAAAGTGTTAGAATTTCAAATCACCAAAAGTGATTTGTTATTCACATCAAAGGGGTTTTGATTCCCATCAACAAAATAATTACAACTTGTTCACATTGAGATAAATTCATTAGGCTAGCCCAACTTGATTTTAAACTAATTGTACTTTAATTGAATATTAAAAATAAACTCTTGTAATAAAAATTCAATTTTTAATTTTTTTTTCTTTTGCATTATTTAGGTCACCACCAAGACTCCAAGCGGAAAAAAATGATCTGGCGGCCATTAGGTCTCTAAGTGAGAAAATAAATAAATAAATAAATAAAATAACCTAGAGGCCACTAAGTTGTCCCTCGTAATCTAGGTTCAAACATTGTTTATTTATTTATTTTTGCTTAGGTAGTAAGGAAATTTGGGTGCCCAACCCAATATTCCTTTTCTTAAGGAGATTTCTCATTTTTTTAAAAAGGAGACCCAAACCTAATTTTAAAAAAAACAAAACCAATTTTATAATTGATCATGAAAAGAAAATTAGGTTATGTTTGATGTTTTATGTGTAAATTTGAAGAAAAAAAATGATGCAAAAGAAAGGAAAGGAATTTACCTCTTTGAATGCAGATTGAACACTTGATCATTTGATGTGTAATTGCAAAAGGTGAGTTTAAGTAGTTTTGTCCACAACCTTTGTTAAAATTGTGTAATGTTGTGCCTTCAAATATCGATCTCCTTTTGTTATTGTTATCACATTCTTGATTAAAACCATTGCGCAATGGCTTCCATTGTACGCTTCAAAAAGTTGTTCATATTATGTTTTGAAATTGTTACCAAGAACAAAAACGTCTTGGTCAAATTAACCTTCTCCATCTATAATCAACAATTGTTTTTCACCTTTATTATCCCCTATTTGCCTCACACTAATGATGATGACAACAATGGTAGAAGACCTCCAATTCTAAATGAAACTTTTGAATTTTCTAATGGAATGCATGTGAAAAAACATGGGAATAACTTAGGTTGGAATGTACGAATTGACGACACAATGGTTGTCGACTCAATTGTGATGACAACATGCATGTCACCCTTCTCACACCTCTTTCAGATTTTGACTCAGTGCCAAACTTTTCCACCCTCACAAACATGCATTTCTATATAAAGCAATTTCACCCTCAAAATGATTATGGTCATAATTGTCCAAAAAATCATAATGCAAATATGTATAATTTGGATCTTCCATGTTCCTATTTGCAATTTGATCAAAGGTGCCATACCTATTAAACACCTTTGCCTCAAATGTAACATCTCTAATTTTGAAATCCAAATCATCCACCTTACAACTAATCTAACTTCCTTCATTAGAACAACATCCATTGTGTAAAAAAAGGAAAAAAACCTACCAAAATGAATTTAACAACAAACAAATGAAGTAACACTTGGAAAAATTAAAAGTTGCAAAAGCACATGGTAAAACATACACTTGTAGAAACACAAATTTGTAAAGGAAGCAAAAAAATAATTAACAAATGGATGAAAACTTAAATTAACCACATTGTTCTTATTGTGAAAAAAAAAAGATAACAAACATACAATGTTATATTTATATGGGACAAAAGACCTAATTTAAGTCCTAAACCTAACTCTAAACCTAACCTTAAACCTTTTTTTATTTTATATTGATTTAAAGTAATTTTGACTATGGTCAATTTCAACTTAACAATAAAAGATCATATCCATGGTTTAATGACTAAATTATGGTCTAATAATGAATAAAACATCAGTACCCTTGACATTTTATAAATTTTAGTTATTGACTTTCAATAACTTTGACTATGGTAGATATTTACCATTAACCATGGATATTGATGAACCATGGTTTGGCGGCTAAATTGTGGTTTAATAATGAACAAGGCATTGATACCCTTAGCATTTTATGAATTTGAATTATGCACCTCATTTTTACACCTGAACTTTAAATATCTCAACCTAGATTTGAAAGATATTAATACATAAACCTTAAATTTTTCTCCATTACTTAACCATTATTTTCATTTCACTTAAATATATTATTATTGTTTGTTAACCGTCAACTTTTTACCATGTACATAAAAAAATTTAAACACACAAAAAAGTCAAATTTGATTTTTCCCCTTTTTAGTTAAATGTATTAAATGTTCAATTTTAAACAAATTTTTTTTTGTTCTTTCAATTAATTTTCTTAAAATTAAAATTTTATCTTGAAAATTTTCCATTCCACAAAAAAAGATATCAATTTTTATAAAATATTTTCTTGAAAAACAATCTTCATTAAGTCACCATATCAAAAAAGAAAAAAAGAAAAAAAACATACACATCCACTTTCTCCAAACACCCCATCTCACACCACCAAAAGAATAATTCTTTAAATTTTTTAAAAAATGTTATCTTCCTACCTTGAAAAACAACCAAACTTTTCCCTCCCATACCACCCAAAAAACAACCTTTTGAGTTAATACGCATCCCCAAAAAAATTCACCTATCCCAATCCCTTAAAAAAAAACCTCCTTTGGAAAGGGGTGGAATTACCCCATCCTCCTCTCCTCACCCAAAAAAAACCCTTTTGAAAAAGAAAAAAAAATCCCAACCCCTCGTCCCTTTTTCTTAAAGCTTCATTTACAACTTGTAACTCTTTCAATCTAATTGAATTATCCACTCCTTATACCTATTGAAACCCCATAATAAAATTTTAAAAACCCATGTGAGAGGAAAATAAATAAAATATCTTAACCCTTTTGCACTCCCTAAATTTTCACCTAATCTCCATTGTACCTCCACCCAGCTTTATAAACTAATTGTGTTTGCCCCATGCACTTTTGGTAAAACTTAAAATCATACATGCATATCTATTATCTTACGATAATAATAAATTTTTATAACATAAAGGGCAACAATAATACAAAAAAATCAATTAAACAATAATTTCATCATAATTTTTGTTATTAAACCTTCATCAAAGCTGTATTGAAGGTTTAAAAATAACATCAAATTAATTTAAAACATTTATATCTAAAAAAATTATATTAATTTTAAAATTGACTTGTTTTATCTTAATAAATTCTTGTGTAATTTTTCAAATCTTATTTTAATAAGATTTAAAAGAATTGAAACAAATTATTTGTATGTTTATCAAATAAATTTCATTTAAAAAAATTGGTCATATTAATTTTTTTTACATTTCATAATGATTTGAAACCTTGTGATACAACAAAAAGGTAAGTGACAACCAAAAAAAAAAATGATATAAAAACATGGTAAAATCAATTATCCAACATTCATATTTTGAAAAAAAACCCAACAAATAGATGGGTAGATTTCAAAACAACCCATCAATTGGATAGCCGCACCTAAAATTTACACATGCCAATCCATTAGCCTCGGTAAATACAAAACTTACACACAAACCTATAATTTTATCCATTCAGTCAACTTTTGATTATCCAACCCTTATACCCACTCAAAAGGTGTTCCCACAATGCCTTTGTAGGACAAAGCCAATTAATGTATAGTCCTTTTAAGGTCTTTAAGGGTCATTGCAACGGTCTTGGTAGGAATTCCATTCAAGTTTATTGTGGTGGGTGCAAATCAAGACATGAGTGCATGTTTGTAAATTTGTATTCATATTGTATGTTCAATGAATTGATTGCATTTTTAGTGTTCTATCATGTGTTGTTGGACTAAGGTAGATCGGTTTATGATCGAACACTTAAGTAAGGCAAGTTGAATACAAGGGGAGGGCTCCGTTGTTTTTAGTGTCCAAACAATATTTATTTGTACCTTTGCTTTTGGCACATCTAACACATTAACAATTGTCAAAAACAAATTAGAAATGAGAAAGTTATAAGCCTCACATTTTAAAAAGGTCAAAAATTCACAAAAAAAATCATTGAACATTACAAAAGTTGGTTCTCAAACATTGAAAATCTTTCTTCTTTGTTGTTCTGTTGTTGTTAGATTCCCAATATGATTTGTAAAACTTTGGATGACACTCTTATAACATTTTATGAATAAAAAATAAGAAAGTTATGAGGTTTGAAAGTACAAGAGGTTCAAATAGTCTAAAAAGAAAAAGTTGGATAGCCTATTTTTGTTTTTTTTAATTTTTTCATTACTCCTTTTCCTTTGCACTTTAAAGATGATTTCTAGAGCTTGACAAAGCACTCTCACAACATTTTAAATCACTCAAAATAAACACATATGATGAAAATATAAATAAGTGTTCAGTCATAAGCAATTGATCAATGATGGGCCAGTCTACCCTATCACATTAGCTTTGCAAGCAAATAAAAATATTTCAGCTTCTCATGTGAAAAATTGAACTTGATAATTGGTTTGTGATAATCGCCTTTGAAAACCGTCTATTCTAAAACTTATGAGAATTGGCACTTTGAAAACTAGCTGGAATTATTTTTCCCAAAATTTTGAAACCTTTCCTAGTTCTCTTAAAGATGGAAGGAAAAAAAACTAGGGCAGTTCTTACAAGCTCTTTTAAGAACCAGACCCAGTGGGTTCTCAGAAAAAACTAAACTACCCAACACTGGTTCAAACCCAGTGGTGTGCAGGCTAAACTCCTGCCAACCCGTTACCAATGAGCTTGACTTGGGAGTGCCAGTAGCTTGTCAGGTCGGATCTGCTGTTGTGCTTCAAAGAAATGAAAGAAGAAAAAAAGGTGGTGCTTTACCTTCAAAGTGATGATCACTTAATGGAAGTCTGTTCTTGCATATTGATGATGAGACTGACCCAATTGCAAAGACTCTTGGAGTAAAAACACTTGTAGGAGTGTTGGGTCTTTTGTCAAACAAGGATCAAATTAACCCCAACCAGTAATATCTTGTCCAACAAAAATGTGCAAGATTCTCAAGGCTTCATGGAGGGACTTGAGAAAAAAGAGCATGCAGCAGTAGCAGCAAGTTCACAATCAGAAGGGTTGCAAACTGTTATACTTCTATCCCAATCAAACATGTAGCACATTTGCAGACCTGCCTCAGTAAGGATCTCCTTTGCTCTTTTATGTTGTTTGCTTGATTTCACAACTTTTAGTGTTCATTACTTTTTATGCCTTTTGAATTGTTTAATATCAAAACTTTCAAATAGTGAGGGCTCAAACCTTATAACATTAATTAAAGCACTTAAGGCAACATGCACTAACATGCATAGCTTGTGATCACACATCTTTTTCTGCAAATATCTCAAAAGGTAATCGATGAACAATGTGCACACTACATGGAGCTTCACCTATTTCTTAGTCTTGTTGATGGAGGGAAGTACACCAGATTCTTGAAGGCATTCCCAAGAATGACATAGATAACTCTCTTGTAGTTTTAGTACCATATAAGCCTTGAAGAGGCAACTTTGCAGTCTATAGAGGAGCAGTGACTCTTGAACATGTAGAAGAATTTGTGACACGGCTTTAGGCAATGAGATAAACTTCAAGTCAGTTGCAAAAGAGCCCATGTTTACATAGGCACAACAACTTGTTATTTTCTTCCACTTTTTGGTTGTGAATCCATTGCCCATTGAAACCATGGAGGGAATCCAAATAACATGCTGCTGCTCTTAAGTGCATTAGTTGCAAAGCCAATTCAAAAAAGCTTAAATGAACACCTTTTTCTTACCTGCTCATAATTGCTTTCACTTAGTTTTCAATCTCTCCAAGTCCTCCTTGTCAAAAAAAAATTTGATGTTTTGGACTTTGATTGATCGAGCCACAATTTGACATGCTTTGTAAACTTGAAACATTGTTTTTAACATTTGTTGATTTGGGGCAACCAACCCCTCTTTACATAACACACAGTAAACCCAGTTCATGTTTGGGCTTTCCAAGTCTCTATGGCTACTCTGAAAAAGTGAGAAACCTGTCCTGTGTTTTCTCCACACATTTTGCATCTGCGATGATTTTGTACAACAAAAATGTCATGAGTTCTTACAATTGGAGGTACATCTGATTGCATTGGCATTGAGTGACAAACATGTGTTTGTTCACCCACGTTGTGCTTGAAGGACATGTGCAGGTTACTACAGGAGGCTCTGACACACTACCACTGTAACAGCAGCTCCCTTTTTCCCTTTGGCTTAGATGCTGACTTTGTAGATGAGTAAGTTAAGATGAAGTGAAACTTATTGCCAAAACATTTGCGCTTCCTCTAAATGTTGACTTATGACCTTTTGCCCATGCTCGAGAAGAGTTTGAATTTTATTATAAAAATTCCCACTCTTTTCCTCTAATGAAATGGTGTACATGGGTTGATCAAAACATGCCCATCACAAAAATCCTACTCTAAAACCACATACATTAATAAGAATGTGACAATTTTGTTGGCTGCAAGATAGATGTTCATGTTAGCACATTTGCTGCACAGATCATCTCCTCCAAGGTTTTTCTTTGCTGATATCTGACCTCATACTTCAACGCCATGTTGTTGATACATGAATCCAATCCTTGTGGTCACTTCTATCAATTCTTTTTTGGTGTTGTGTGCTTGATCCAGATACTGTTATTTTAGACTAATTCAGTTTTGACATGGGATGTTCCCTATCTCAAGAATTTTGGATTTCCTGGCCTATCCACTGACCTGTATTGTGCCTCATCCTTCCAACTAAGGGCACCCTTGGTGGCTTGTTTCCATCCTTTTCAGTGTGTCTCTTGCAAGTGTCACGCCTTGGGTGAGACAGAACCCGCATTGGTACCATGATAGAAACCCTAAAATTGCTTCTAAATACTGTAAATATCCCATGCTCAGACGAAATCACAGTTTCAGAGTCCAAATCTAACATTTTTTAGTTTAATTTGGTCACTAAGAGGCCTCACTCCTAAATATTATGAATATCCCATGCTTAGAGCATCTCCACTGGTGCTCAGTATGTCACTCTGGATAATAAAATGAAATGTATAAGTTTTAACTGTTTTTTGTTTGGCAACCCCACCAATAAAACTGTAACCGGAACTGCATATTCGTGGGGACTACTAATAGCAAACCACCTGGACCAACCATTATGATCGACCAATCAGAAATATGGGCAGCAGTCAAGTCCAATTTATTACACTTTTTTTGGAGGTGCAGAATTGTGTTGCGCCCTTTACCAGCCATGGCAAGCTGCACGAATTTGGTGCAAAAAAACCAATTTCTTAAGCTAAACCAACACATTTTGATTGTTTTGCAATAAATTTTACTATATGGAATCACATACTGACCACTGTTGGAGATGCTTTTATTCAAGAAGGTGAAGGTACCAATGTCGGTGCTGGTTTGTCCTAATTATCCACGTGTCACTACCCTAAGCAAACTTAGTTTCAAAATGAGCAATTTCATGCAATTTGATTGCTATGAGGGTAAATAGGCCAATCATTGAACATTTAGCAACTTAGACAGCTAGGGTTCAATGACCGTGCATTAGATGGCCTTTCCGTTCAAAGAATTTTGGCAGGGCAATAGTCTAGCCATTAGTAGCCCTTTATAGACATGAAATTAGTAAGAAATGAAAAGGTTAAGGCCTCCCAAAGTGGATGGGACCTTTGGAAAAAAAATCACCATCCCACACACTCCAACCCTACAACAATGCAATAAATGCCTCATAACCAATCACTCTACACCCTGTACATGTACCCCCCCCCAACCATGAAAGCCATACCTGAAATACAAAGGACTAATTTTTTATTACCAAACAAAAGGACTATTTTTTATTACCAAACAAAGTTGGAAAAAAAAACATGATGTTTTATTTTAAGTGGTTTATAAATTGTGATAATATAAACTAATTCTCTTTTTTTAAAACAAATAATGCAATTATAAAGTTGGAATCAAATTGTATTATACTAATACTTTGTGATAATGGTATAGATTGGTCATAAACTATCATTGTTTCATGTGCATTATAACAAGACAAAATGTGAATTTTTTTTATGAAACACCATATATTTCACTATGATTTTGTATAATTTGCCTTTTTTTTTATTCAAATTAAGAATGTGATATGCTTTCAAATTAGGATTTGCAAGAATAACTAAAAAATGTAATTTAATTAATGACTATTAAGGAATTGAATGATTATCAATTGTGCATGATACAATTCAAGTGGAATAATTGATATTGTGCATGTGTTTTAAGTCAATGTATTTCTTCTTTAACAATATAATCTAGTATTTGAATTTTTTTATTCCGTAATGGTGAATTCAAATATAATTGAATAGAAAATTGAATTCTTGTAATGATATGTGAAGAATTGTTTCCAATTTGTATTTTAACCACTTTTTCTTCAATTGGTGTCATTAAGTCTAGGAAATTTTTTATACATATGATGATTTTAAAATGTAGTATTGAATCCAACATGAAGATTGAAAAAAATTATCCATATTATTAGTTTAGAAAGCATTTATGTGTAGTCTTGAAAAATGTTATCTGCATTGTTAACAAGATTGTTTGATGTCATGTAATTACCTCCATATAGTTCTCCCAACATATTTTTTTAAAGTAATAATTCATGATGCAAACCACTTGTTTAGATTGGCATAGTTTATCATTTGTATTGAGAAGGACATGTTTTTGTACATGTATATCTTGTGCAACAAAAATGAATGTTTGACTAGGAATATTGTTGAAAACATTTTTGTTATGCATATGTGCTTGAATATTTGTGTAAAACAAATATAGAAATATATAATCTATAGGCAAGGTTTTTATACAACACTAAAATCAATGTCCTCGATACCTTGTGAGGATGATATTCAGAATCTATTTTAAATAATATTAATGAATTACTCATCTTTTTGTCACACAACAATTTGTTGTAATTCATGACATTTAACATTTTATGCTCAAAAGTTTGTACCAAGAATTTTAAACCATCAATATTGGTTTGAAAGATCCATGAGTCTCAAACTAGAAAAGCTTGATAAAAATGTCCTATCATTACAACATCAAAACAACCCATTAATTTTTTTATGTGTAAAATTAACATTTTATTTCTTATGAAGGAGATTTTGTCTATGACCAATTAATAAACAAAGTTCAACATAAATATTGGTTGAAATTTCATGTTAATGTTATTGGTTTGTTATTTTTTGTTTAGTGGAATTGCAATTGCAAAATGTATTGTGGTTTCATTAATATTAAATGTTTTTTTCCATGTACATGCATGTTTCATGACTTTTGGTTTTAATGGTTTAACATTTGTAATATCTTTCATGTAATATTGGAGGATGTTTTGTATAATACACATAAGTGCACAAAAAAATTTCTGTCCTTAAACCTCCTACCAGAAATATATGTAAAGGTTTTGTAAGATTTTTTATTGTTTGTATAGTTTGTTGTCAACAATTTTTTTTATCATTTAATTGTTTCATATATGAAGAAAAATATTCATGTGAAACGTTTCCATCTACTTGTAAACAAACATCATCCATTGATGATTTCATTTTTTCAAGTTTTTCATCTAATCATGTTTTTTTTCATTTGATAAATCATACTTTTCAATTGCTTTGGTGTTCTTAAATGATACACGTTTATATGGATTGTTTATATCAATGTCTTCCCATGGGCCTATTTCATCCATTTTTGTATTTTTCAAATTTTTGATTGTGAATATCCCCATTCATCCTCATATTTATTCATGATGTTGAATTTATATAATTGTTTTCACAATGTTTGAATATGTTCATGTTTTTCCATATAAACATAGTTCGATGAAATATGAATAGTTTGATTCATGAAACAATTTGAATATAAATTCTCTAATGATTTTTTAGAATTTTTCGAGAATCCAACAATGCCCAATAAGTTTTTGTTTTCTATTTTGGTGTTTTTTACATGTTTTAACACTATAATAAACTACAAATTAAACTTTCATCACGAGATTTATACTTTTTTATTAATTATTTGCAATGAATTTGTGTCAAGGTTGAAGGCGAATTTTATGTGGTAATAGTAATATTTTGTCATTTTTTCACAAATGTTTATAAATTGAATGATTTTTGTCATATTATAAAAAAAAACAATAATGATATATATATTGTGTATTGCATTGAAGTTTGTGGTGCATTTAAAAATGCATTCACTAATTTTTTAATGTGTTTCAATGCTTTAGTTTGTTTGTATTTACACTATTTTAACGAAGATTGCATTTCTTTGTGTTACAAACTTATATATTTTCGTTAAATAGGAAGTGCAATAAATAGTTCTAGCATATAGATCAAGAATAAATTGTGCATTTGTATTTGTTTCCCATAAAGGTCTTGCATGTACTAAACACATTTTAAAGTATATCAATTGGTTT
>Ga0116229_10008773_pt1 | contig 15602 bp, 9 predicted proteins | sample S1TSphgellanicum_3_FD_87313 | JGI IMG/M metagenome (GOLD analysis project Ga0116229, IMG submission 87313) | Host-associated microbial communities from peat moss isolated from Minnesota, USA - S1T2_Fc - Sphagnum magellanicum MG | ecosystem: Host-associated > Plants > Peat moss > Unclassified... | reverse complement strand
TAGGCCCGAACAATGCCATTTTACTCTTTTGATAACATGACCTTAATGTGGTGCCACCATGTTGGAACAAACCTCCCAATGTTTGAACATGCTCTGACGTTTCTATCATTACAATAAATTCATGCAAGATGATTGTCACCATCTCCCCATGGTAAATCAACATGGAATCTTCAAAAAATTTGTGAAAATCATCCAGAATTAAATAGTTCTTCTTGTTTTGCCCCTCTTGTGATGTTGCTTGCCCAAGCCCTATTACTTCTTGCATTGAATGAAGGACATTGTGCCTTTTGCCACAGAAATGTTAGATTATCCAAGCACTATCTTCCTTTCCCCAATGTTTGGTAAAACATAATTTGGTATTTCTATAAGCAATTCACATATAATCAAATGTCATCAGATGTAATATGCTTATGATTGTGTTTCAAGTTAGAAACCCAATGATTAACCCAACATCTACATTCAAGAAAAACACAAGATTATAAAAAGGTATTAACCAATCTACAAGTTTTTATGTTGTCACAATGTTGCCGGACAATTCATTTGGCATTTGGACCGCATCTTGGTCTCTTAATGCCAAGGGTTTGGGCTCTTCCCACAATGCAAGTGTCAAGGGCTATGGATGTTGACCTTGGCATGGAACAATGTCAGTATGCATTGATTAGATTACTTGAACAAATAACACGTCAAAATTTAAACATTGGTCAAAAGCAAACCTTACCTGCATTGTAGCTTGTAATTCTTGCTTGAGTCGAAATTTGCCTCTCTTACAATCACCATGAACTGAGGAGTGTATTGGTTGTATTTACTCCCAATGATATTTTGTGACCTCTAAACAATGAGTGTAGATAAATGTATCATAACCTACTCTGAACTTGGTGCAGACAATTAAATAAACGTCTACAACTTGAGTTTTTTTTCACATATTTAACAACATGAAGATTCAAAGACATCTTAAAGCTTGAAGCATGACTATGCCCTACAACTTTTTAAGACAACAAAAAAATTTCTTTGCATGTAACAATAGTTATAGATTTTTTGTTAATTAGTCATACCCAAATTCAAATTTCATTCCGTGACCTTATGAATGACTCACAAAACATCAATGATGAAAAAAAAATGCCCAAATGAAAAAAATAATAAATAGGAGAAGAGTAAGAGAGTGTACTACAAATGTGTTCTTGTTCACAAAACCATTGCTTACAAAGATGCTCCCTTTATGCTTATTCCTTAGTCTCACACTCCCTATAGTTACACTCTCCCCAGCCTTCATAGCATGATTAGAATTACACGGCCAACATGTGCTAGTATTCAAAACTTGTGGTTGAAAAAACATAAGGATGTAGTTCTATCATAAGCCACCCCAAATTGCCATTGCAATATTCATGGAAAATTTCCAATACTTATAACATATAGGGTCAAGTTGATTTGAACCATTTAAACCTTACAAACTAAAAAGGAAATTTTGTTGAAACAATCAAGATTCTTTTGGTGGTCAGTCGTCAAAAGTTGTTACGTGAAATTGGTCCAACAAGTTTGGCTCATAGCCATAGACTTTCCAAATCCTCCTATACCAATAAATTTGTTTATCAAGCCTTAAGATTACTTGAATACTAATAAAAGTTTTTTTGTCATACCTATTAGGGTTTAAGGCTTGTTTCCATTGTTGGGTAATGAATGTGTAATAAATTATAACTTGTTGTGCTACAATTTACAATGAAATATATTGGCCCATAAATCTAGACTAGCTCTTGGCCTACAAACATCACTAGGGGGGACTAAACCATGTTAATGAAACAAATACAAAGGAATGGGTATGAAGCAAGGTAGGTCCAAGGTTCACACAAATGTTAAAGGTTTGATTACTTTTTAACAAGGATTCATTCTGTAAACTTTAGAGGTTATGGCCTTGTGTCAACAATGATAATGCAGGATTGGCCATTAGTGGTGCTACCATGGACAACATAAGTGAGGAAGGAGTGGCAACAATGCTTATTTGCATTAGCAATGGTCACGAATTCTCTTCTGAATTTGTTCAACAAGCAATAACACTCAAGATTGAAACATGAAATAGGTATGGTGGCCCATTCTACCTAGAGAAGGAGAACAATTGCAAATTGTTCCAAGCCAGATTCTCATAGTCATCTGTTGTGCTTGTGATATTGGATGAGGTAGAGCTACTGGCATCCCCATTGGATGACCATGATCCATTTGCATGTAATACAAGCCTCTCTAAAGCTATTGCTAAATGTTCAAGTTTTACTTAATTTTTACAAAGGGGTTTACAAAGGTGGAAATAATATAAAGACAATAGGGGTGGAGGAAACAACCTCCCATTGTATGTATGTTCATGAATTACCTTAGGCTTTCTGCATAGTTTGAATTTGAGTTATGCTCATGTTGCTAAAATGCTTTTAAATTTGGTGTGTGTTACAACAACTTGAAGACTTGGTGGGAGATATTGAGGAGCAACTTGAAGTCAAGTTGTCGGGTTTAATTTTAGGCCTAGGTCAAGTGGACATAGCTGACATTCCGATGTTATCCTTCAATTGAATAGTAATTGAAGGTGGATCTATTGGTCTTTTGTCTAAAACATACAATTCTAGGTGCACCACCACAATATTTAATAACATTTTCTTATGTTATAAAACGAACCAACTTCCTTTAGAAACAATGGGTGACAAGGGTGGTGAAGGACATAGAATTGACAATGGCCATCACAAGTGTAGTAACCATCATGATCATACTAACTTTGGAATCAATGATGGAAATAATCAGACGACATGCATTGGTTGAAGCACAAGTGGCAGGAGTAATGGTGAATTGCATTAGCTACAACTTGTGAGTATGAGATTCATCGCTTACTAGACAACTTGATTTCATGACCATCATTTTGATGTCATTTATTTGCTTGCAACATTTTAACCTTTTTGCCAACTGTTGACCCAAAAATAATGAACAAATTAGTTTAAGGTTTAAGGTTTTTGGGGGGGGGGAGAAACAAACTTTGAAATGGACTCCATGTGCACTTGCAAATCATGAGTGACAATGCCTTTAGTGAAAAAGAGCTCCTTGTGACACTTAGAGTGGTTGGCCTTCTAGTGTTGTATCAACACCTTCTTGTCTTAAAACTCATGCTTGCAGTAAAATTACCACACCATGCATGTCCCTTTTTTTTTGCCCTATTGTCACACCTGCTTAATTGATGCACCCACAACAACTAGCTAACAACCAAACCCAAAGAAGAATTCTCCTCCTCCTCCCACCAAATTTCACAACAAATGAATCTCACCCCCACTAACCTCCCCAAAAAAAAATTTGCCAACCAACTCCAAAATGCTTAGCAAAAGTTCGTGCATGAATAAATTCCATGCAACAAATTTTATGCCCTTTGCTAAAATTAGGGTTCCTCACCCCTCACCTACCTATCCACCATAGCCATGGGAACAAAAGGATTTTGATGGGAACTTGATGGGAACAAAAGGATTTTGATGGGAATTTGGTGGGAACAAGATAAATTTGATGGGAATTGTTTGGGAACTTGATGGGAAAAAGAGGAATTTGATTGGAATTGATTGGGAACTTGATCAAAACAAAAGGACATTGATGGGTTATCCATGGGAACATGATGAATTTGATGGGAATGACAACGATTTGTCGGGAACTTAAAATAAAGAAAAATGTGTGTTGTAGTTATGCGTTGCAATCGTGTCATTAAAAAGAGCTTCTTGCTTTGCAGGATCAAGAGTACTACTTCTTATTTCAAGGTTTTGCAATAGAAAAATGAATTGTGTATGAAAAAAGTCCAATCCAAGAGCCATTTGCATCAGAGAACAATGCCTATGGAGTCGGGAATAGGAATAGGAATAAGAAGAAGAAGATGAAGAAGAGCCTTGCCAATTCTCTCTCTTTTTACATGGGTCTCTAAGGAAGAAGAAATGGTTGCAACATGTTTTGAAGGTTTTTTAGGATTTGGGGGATTAGTCTAGTTAGTGTTCCTTTTCAAGAGCTTTTAGGAAAATTTCACTTGCTACGAAAACTTTGCATCACAGTTGCATTACAAGGTGTTTTGTTAGTGTTTTTTGTTGTTGTTAAGGTGAGGTCCTCTTTCTTCATTGCCATGAACAATAGCAAATTGAAGATCAGAAATATCAAAAAGAGATAACAACCAACATTTTGCTAGAGGTTGAATGGACATCGACATGGCTTAAGGAATATGGTGTTGGCTATATCCTGGTGGTGTGTTTAATTGACCAGGACAAATAGTGTCTCAAGGATTCGGAATCGACTTTAATTAAGTCGCTGAAATGCGATAGCAAGCGCTCGATGCAACACTTTGATGACCTTTGAGATGCAGTTTGAGAGGAGGATAACCGCACATGTCACATGTAACCCAACAATAACAAAAAAAATGCTCACACCTTAACAACTACCACAAGGTTCCATTTGTTGCATCAATGTTTCCTTAATGTTTCCAGCAAATGCAAGATGTGCTGGAGAACACAAAAGCTTCATTAGTGGATGAGGAAATCTTATAGACACATTGTTGAATGCAAAACATGTCACCACCATGGGCAACCGGGGATCAAACATTGTTTGGTGACAAATTCGGTAAAAACACACAATAACAATGAACTTTGCCATTGGAACATCCTCCTACCGAGGAAGAACGAGGTATCAAAGGACCACCTCTTCGTTCCTTTTTCTTTTTTTCCTCCCATTGTTATTTCTAGAAATGGGTTTTTGTGTGTTAACATAATAAGCAGTTGAGATACTGAGAGATGAATAATCAACCATGGAAATTTAACAACAAATTTTCGTTGATTTTTTGTAGTAATAGTCCATGGCACATGTAAGAAGATGCATCAAAAATGTTTTTCAAAAATGTCCATATGTACATAAAAAAAGGACGAAACGAAATGCTTTGTGCAATGTAGTGAAATGCAATGGAATAATGATTAGGCATATCTCACCTACAATAACGTCTATAACACCTTTACCATTTTGTTGTTTTGTCACATGGCACGTGGAACTTTTTTTTGTAGGTCATTACGACAACATGGAGTTTGAACAATGTTAATGTTTTTTACTTTTCATTTTGTCGCTGTGAAGGAGGTTTTTTAATAGGGTTCAATGGATTTCATTTATTTCTTTAAGCACAAGTTTTAGGAGGTTTGCTTGGGATCAAGGAAAAACCAATCAGTGTGACGCACCCCCAAAGTCTTTGATATTCACAACTACAAATCCAAAGGTAAAATAACGGAAAAAAGAAGAGTTAGGGTACACTCTTTAACTTGTAACATTTCGAAGGTAGAAAGGCATGTTGGAGCTCTAGGATGGGGACTACAACAAATCACAAGCGAGTCAATTATTCACACGGACTTACACAAACCAAACAACAAGTTGGTTAATGTGTAGTTGGAGCACTTTTGGTGCACAGACAAACCACAAGCATACACGAACTCAAAAGATTCACCACGATTCGGATTTGGGGGAAACCACCACCTCCCCCCTTATAGCATTCTTTGTGCCTGGCCACACAGGTTACACCCAAATGTGAATTTGTCCCGAGACTCCCAAGTTGGAAGTCCTAAAATTCTCGAAATTGGGACTATTGCGATTTTGGAGGCTCATAACTTTTTTTTGCAGACCTCCGATTCGGGTGAGGTCTAAAGTAAAGTTGTAGCCCTTGTCGAGATATTTCCAACGATATGTGGCATGCCACCTGCACGATAGTGAATCAGGGCGATTCTCAACTTTTAGTGGTCGAGAATCAAATTGGCAGTTTGACTCCCAACCCTTTTTTTGGCCATAACTTGCGTTTGAAGTACTAAAATGAGTCATGTAAAACCATTTTAGACATTTAAGTTTTAAGAAATTTTGAATGATATAAAGAACTCTTCAATGTAATGAATTTTGACCCCTAAAATTATTCTTTGAAAATTTGGGAGTCCATCGGGACTCCAACTCCCAAATGGGGAGCTCACTTAGGAGTGTGTGGGTTCATTCCCTCAAAATCTCTTACACTCCCGAGAACATGAAATATGATTCTTGGGCTTCATTCTTGGCTTGCACCTTTGCAAGCCCTTGCTTTGGTCGTGAGTTCAAGGCAAGGCTTGTGACATGGTGTTAGTGTTGTGACCACTGTCGCTTCATGGATGTACAAAGGAAACCATCATAAAATTAGTTAGGACCAAATTATTCCTTCACATGTTTTGCCCTTGATCTGGTTTTAAGAAACCTATTTTAATGCGAGGTTGGGACTAGAAATTGGATATATTTGGAATTCAGTTTTATAGCAGGTCATTTCATGTGAATAGGTTGTTGTTGACAATGCCGATCTGGGTGTGAAAAGGTGGTAGTAGAAAATGGGGGTCAGCTATGTTGCACCATTCATGCAATATGTCTTGTTGTATGCTCACATATCCATCATATTCCTTTGTTTTTTCAATCAATGTTCCTCCCAAATTTTGAATGGTATTCAAAACCCAAGCGTTCATATGTGAATTGTTACAAGTGTTTTTTAACACTCGATATTAGTTGTGGCTAAAGCAATGTCTCTTTTGGTTTTTTTTATTTAGAGAACATATTTTAGTTTTCATTTACCTAAAGGGGCATCTTTCACAGAGCAAAATAACATTGTTGAAATTGCATGTTACAAGTAATAGTCTCCATGATTGGTATTTTGCATTACCGTCAAAAGCTCATTGAATGTTTATTAAAGAGTGGGAGATGATGGCCTTCTTTTTGCTAAAAATTAGTTGTCTCCTCATTTCTAATCTTTAATAAAAACATCATCAAATCTCTTGGATTTGTTGATCTTCCAGTCTCCATATGCAAGCCCAAATGTTACAATAGGTTAAATCTCAACTTAGTTTCTTCCATAAGGAATTTACCCAAGTCATCCTTGGTTACAAAAACCTGCTCTCATTTTGCAAGCATTCTTTGACTATTCGTAGGGTTATGAAAGTAGGAGTGTGGGCACTCAAATAGAAAAAGGTGAATCATGCACATGGATAGTGCATTCTGTAAATGAAAAACCTTTTGAGCTTAGCTGCCAACTTCATGCCCGTGGAGTTTTCCAAGGGTGGATATTGAACTTTGAACTAACCATGGAAGTGGTTTGGACTATAGTTGAATATGGATTTCCTACGTCTTGACCTAAAGCAAGTTTCAATCTCTAATCAGAACACGGGGAATATACTTGGGAGCACGATATTATTTGTGGTCGGAAAGAATATGTTGAATTTAGGTTTGATAAAATAGTCTATAATCACCACATGGTCAAAGCCTAAACTATTTGGGTAATTGAGTAGGTTTCTTTCGATCTAGACATGCATGATGGGATGGTTTCTTATTAGTTTGTTAGTGCCAAACAATTCTAGAATCAAGGTTCATTGTCACTATCCATAGCTTTCCATCAAGCACTTTCTATTGTAAGCCCCAGGCATTTGGGCATTTTGGTGATGCCTTGGTCAAATTTCAATTAAAATTTGTTTGGATATGGATTTAAAACATGTGGGGTGTTTGGCAGATATATGTGTTGGACTACTTTTGGCATGGAGAGGCAATGAAATTGATGTATGTGCCGAGTTATTCTTTAGATTGTGCTAAATACCTGGCCCCAAATGTCTTGCATTGACCCTACTCTTGATCGTCATGCAGTTTTCTATTCAAACCTCCCAGAAAATTCACACCCCCCCTTGAGCTATGTGTAAATGGATAGGTTGATAACACCTTGAAAGGATTTTGGCATGCCAATCCTTGAGTTGTGCAACATTCTCTGATTTGTTGATGACAATGGGTCGATGGGTTTTTTTGGGTGGGACATTATAGCAAAGAGGTTTGGATTTATGTTGGTATTTGGAGACATTGTGTTTATCCCGTTTACCTTTAGCATCCAAGCAAGTGCTTAATTAAACAACATCGTTGCATTAAGGGTTTTCCAACTTCAACAAGCACGTAAGGGGGTTCAAAATTGTTGGTAATTCTTGTGTTTGTGTCTATATGTTAAGCATTTGCACGTGAGCTGTGCACCTTTCGCACCATCTTAAGCGTCCTTAAATCTGTTGTGTATTTTTGTTACAATAATTGAAGTCAAGGTAGTAATAGATATCTACGATTACATGTAGTACATGTCAATTACTTTGATAAACTTAACACTGACTTTGGTTATAACAAGGCCAGTGGCTATCACTTAGTGGAGATCGGCAAGATAGATGTCGCTTTGAAGTTCTACATTTTTTTTTTCGGTTGTGCTTCAAAACAATTTTTGGTCTTTGAATGCACTAGAAAATCTATCCAAGTGCTATGTTGTCATCAAGATGTCCCATATCACATGGATTAGGCAATTTTTTACTTTTATTGCCAATTTGACACACAAACATTGTTTCATTGTTTTTTTTTGCCAAACAAATTATTGTAGTACCTTGGTGGCTTCTACAACAATTCTATAATTTTTTTAATGCCAAAATTTTCCAAAAAATATATATTTTTAAATAAAACATTTTTGTGAAACAAAATCAACAATATTTTAGTATATATATAATGGAATCTCCATAATTAAATGCCAAAGTCTGCAAGGTACTATGGTATGAATTGCATTTGCTCCTTATAAGCTACCATATTTGTTGTTTAGCGAGAAACACATGATGGATTAATGAACAATGTTGGACTTTATTGGGGTTTCTTTTAAGATAACATGGGTTCATACCATTTTCCTTTAGTAGTTCCTTCCCAAAAACCATACACTAAATCCAAGAGATTTATGCCTCCCCCTTGCCATTCCATTTCATTTGTTGCCAGGAATTAATGTTTTAAATTATGTCGGTCACCCTTTTTTCTTACCCTAATCTAATTGTGCATGAGCATGGGTACCTATTTATTATTTGATTCACAAATGTCAAAAGGTAAATATTAAGTAATAAGGGGTGTGTCACATTGCGACCTTGCCATCTACATGAAAAAAATCTTGAAACAAAAAAAGAATTATGGAAATTCCAATATTTCACTAGGGAAAAATATGATCTTCAAAAAAATCCTCTTAGAGAAACCAAAATCCTTCAAAGTATTATAACTAATCTCAAGTTTCAAACACAAGCCAAAATATCATCTTCCAAAAATCCTCATATAAAACAAGACCTAGGGACCAAAATCCCTTAAGCTACCATACTTTATAATGAATCTAAACACCATATCCTTGTGTGGGTAGACAAGGCCAATAAACGAAGAATGAAATGCATTAAATCTAAAGAATCCAAAAGCATTACAAGAAATGCATTACATCACTTGAAATGCAATACAAGAAAACTAGGGATATATAAAAACAAACCCACCCATATACTCAAATTGCAACAAAATAAATAAATGAAGGGAGACTAATGAAAACCCCACCACCTTGAATGACCACAATGCAACCATGGTTCATATAGGTCAAATTTGAGTTTTGAAGTTGAAATTGACAATTTTGTGGGTCAAAAATATAAATAAAATTCATTGTTGTTAATGTACAAAGAAAGTACAACGAATATCAGTTTTAAATGAAATGAAATGACTTGAAAAAATGCTTGTAATTCAAGGGATTAAACTAGTAATGTTACTGTAATTCAAAAAAATATTATTCATTTTTTCTTTAATTTCACTACCTGTCCAGAAATTAACATGAAAAGGCACAATAACATGTTGCTTTCCACGTTCATGTAAATGGTTTAGGGAAAAAAATGAGGTAGTTTTTAGGTATTTCTCATTTAGTCTTATGTAATTGTTGTGATAATTTAAAGTATCAAAGTTTTGGACAAGTTATTAATCATTTAATAATTTGATGCATCATTGTAAATGAAATTAGGAGAGTAACACCAATTACTAACAATATTAAAAATGCATCCAAGTTTTTCTTTGTCTTCATATTAAAATTGAAATGCATTGCAAATGATCATGTGTATGGATTTAAATGCTCACATAAGTCTTCCAACATGATTCCAAAATAAAATTTGACACATTATTTAACTTTTCCTTTTTTGCTCATTATATATATAGGCAAAAGATATTTTAAAAATTAATAGTACTATAATAAAGTGTTTTATACATGATTAAAGTGGTTGGATCAAAATTATAGAAAGATTATTATTTTTAATTATGTTTAATTACGTCAAAAAATTGACCCCATAAAAATTTCCCAATGGGCCCTTTCTTTTTAACCATATTTATTTCTTGTGGACATGGGTTCTGTATTAGTGTACAGAATGTGTTGAACACATGGGAACATGTGAAGGAAATAAAAAAGGGGATATGGGTGGGGGTGGGGGACGGAATTTTGCCTTAGTTTGGAACCCTATTCAAAAATTTCACTCATGATAATATATTTTTCTCTTTACTCTTTTATTTTTCCTTACTATGTATAAATCACATCTATAGGTAATGAAAATAGGACCTACTGCAAATGTCATCATAATATTTTCATGTTCTAAAATAAAATAAAATAAAATAAATTTCAATTATATATTTTGAATTGACACTATATAACCTTGGATTAATTTATAACTTTTTCCTTGGCCATAGGGTTGTAGTTAAGTTTTGACCTAAGTAATTGGTTGGGTACCAAGTATTAATAAACTATTTGCTTGGCATTGAATTTTCAAATTTTAATAACCTATAAGATGACCCAGTTATCATCTATATATCTTATCAATCCTAAAACACAAAACATGTTTATGGTAGAAAAGAAAAAAAACGATTTAAAAAAAAATCCTATAATCAAGTTATATTTGGTAATATAAAGTTGCCAATTTTGAATTGGGTATTTGAGAATTGTATTTGAGAAATCTAGTCATGTAGTTGTGTAGATCATCTGCTACTTAGGTATATGGCAACTGATTATTCATGATTCAATCATTTTATGATAAGGAAAGTTAATTCCAATTTGTGTATCATAAAATGTGTTTCCATTGCAAAACTTTTTTTGGTCCCAAATGTTTGTTCATAAATCATGGCCCAATGCTCTACTTCTTTAAATGCAGTGTTTTGATAATTCCTTGTTTCCTTCTTTTTTGGAATAGTTTAGCATTCATAGAAATTAGCATGGGTTGTGTGCATCATTTTTTTATTCAAGCCACTTAGACTTCTTTTGACTTGATTCTCGATCTATATGTTGATTTCACAATAGCAGCATGATAGTGAATCCATTGGATATCATTTTCCTCCTTTGAAGTGCAACATGTTTACACCCTTTAAATGGGTGTTACAAATATGTCAATGCACTTAGTTTTAGCGTTGAGCACCTTAGTGGCCAAGAGCATCACCTAAAAGGCTAATGTTTGTTCTTTATGTTATGTCTATCCTCTAGGTAGCTCTCATTCCAGACAAGCTTTTAACTTGTAGTGGTAAAAGGCTTTCAATTTCTTTTCATGTCGACAATTATTTTGTGAATTCGCTATTGGAGTTGGTTTTTAGCTAAGTTATAGTTGTGGTATCTATACATTCACTAATGGTAGGCATTTTTTGTGTTGATATGCTTCATAAGTGGAATCAAAACCATTCTTACACTTTTAATTGGGTAAGTTGGAGATTTTCCTTTTTCATCAATGCTTACTACAAACTTGGCTAGTAAAGAAGATATAGTAACACCTCTAATATTTTTGTGTTTTGAAACTCCTAGATGTTTGAGGTTTTTTTAAAAAACCTTCTTGAGGTAACTACTTTGGTGGCTTATGATTGCACATGTTGTATTATTTTCAATTGTTGTCACAATGGTGACTATCATGCAAAATATGAAATTTATGGATTTATTTCAACCCCCCCCCCCCACGAGAAAATTTTCATACAAGGCTGAATTTTGCCCATGATATGTAATATGAGTGCAAAAGACTCATGATTAAGTTTCCTTGATTTCTCTTTGGCTCTATCTATCCCCCATTGTAACAAATAGTGCACCCCACTATTTTTACAACCATAATTCATAAACAAAACAACTAAAAATGTATCAGAGGATAGAAATCGAGGTTCTGCATTGGTTTAAATGCCTAGAGTGTGGGTACCGTAACTATTATTGGCCCATGGAACTTAACCTCCATCCATTCACTCTTTTCATCGGAGAAGCTATAAGGGAACTTGTAAAGTGGAGATAAAATTGCCCAAGGAGTTTCTATAAGGACCAAAGTGATGAACTTTGAAAAATCGACACGACTCCATTTGTTGGAACCTACACCAAAAATACAATATTACCAAGTAGCACATTATAGTGTTGGGGGAACACAACTAGCAAGACTTGGATTGGTGGTGACTCCAATGTCCAACACTTTACTTGCATTTGACACTAAATAAAATATCCTCGATGTTGAATTCTACAATAATACCCCCATGTGCTTTCACCAATGCTGTAAATCCAACTATTAGTTGTCCCCAGTATAACATATATCAATCCTTAAAATCGACTACAAAAGTATGGTGCAATTCAATCCCACAAATGTTGAATCAATTATGCATTCTAATTTAAGACATAGGCATATTGAATATAAAGTTCAATAATGTTCCATCTAGCTTTCTACCTACCTATTTTTTTCCCATCACATTTATCTATAAGATTTATGTGGTCAATGTTGGTGCATCCAGTTCTAGATCTACAAAGATTAATTAACTTCCACTAAAACAAAGAAATTAATTTAGAACAAACTATAACGCTTGAACAACATTTGAGATACCAATCACTAGAAGCAAGTCACAGTCCTCTGAAACATTGTGTGCACATTGCATTGTTTCTTCTTCAAAACACTCTCCAAACCATACAACATGTGGTCGAAGCAATCCAATGCACAATTTGTAGCGAGGTAGTTACATTGATGGAATTTTTGCCATGGGTTCTAGTACTCCCTATGCTCCATGGGGAGAAATGTCCCAATTCAACCCGCCCAATTCGTTCCATTTTGATTCTAAGGAGTAATGCAAGCACATGGAAGTGACAAAAAAAACATTGAGACTTCATGTAATCTATTACTCTAATAGATACAACTTTTTGACCAACAAGCCACCCTTCATTGCAGCTTCTCTTTTATGCTTTAAAAATCAAGGAAGATGCATGAAACACGAGCCTTAAACATTAGTCAAATTTGAACTTTAATTGACATCTAAACATTGAACTTGGATTCCTCCCTCCAAATGAAAAAATTCCATTTGTCTTACAGAAGATAAAACCAAACCACTTCATAAACCTCAAAGAAAGTGGTAAGGCACATCTTAGGATATCCATGACAATATAGAGAATGGATCAGCTTGTAGTCAGTTGATCACAAAAAATGCATGACAAAAAAGATATTTTTGCCTCCCATAAATAAAGCCTATAATCTTGTGTAAAGGAGTTGATTGTTGTGTGATTATTGCAAACCTTGTGTGCATGTATACTTTCGAGTGAGTTCTACGACAAAACTTTGAATTGGTAGTATGCACATATTGGAAGCAAAAAAAAATCGTATATTTTTGTTGTGTAACCACAACAAAAATCTCTGCAAGGTTGTAGTTGCACAACCTACCTTTCTTTGATTTCAAGATGTTGCCATAACAATATTATGGCTTACAAAAACCCCAATTTGATATGCAATGGGTTGTACTAATGGTAGAAAATGCAAAGACAAATTGTGTAATTTGCAGTAGCAGATTAGATCAAATCTAATAAATGTGAAGAGCACCCTGCAAGCCACACCTCAAACCTTGTTCAACGGTTTTTAATAAACTAGGTATAGTTTCAATCATGTTTGCATGGGCCATCACAACAACATGTCTTCCACACCAATACATGTTATTTTGAGGTGAGAACATTTTACAACTGAAATGATGCTTACATGTCTCACTTGCACTTAGGTTCTTAACATTGTCACGAATTCATTGGTATTGACTACAAGGATTTATTTTGAAAATGTAGATGGATGGCAAACTAAAATACCCATTTTTCTTCATCATCAACCTATAATTGAACCTTGCCATTATGTTTTTACATTGAATAAACCAATATATATGTCTTCCATGTAAAAAAAAAATCCATTCGCTTATTATTTGATATGAAGGTCGCATATACATGGAGAGATAATGTGAAAGTAGCTTCCGTCCACCTATAAAATGGATACTTCAACTTCATGGGGAGAATAGGATTATGTGTTAGGGATCCAAACGGTGAAATTCTGTTCATATTTGCATGCCTTCCATTTTGTACCATTTCTTTATGATTACATTAAATCGTATCCCCGTCCTTTCTCCATATATTATTTTGAGATTGAGGGTGGACACTTCATGAATGCCAATTGATTTGTACAAACCATGGTCGGGATTGATCAAAAGGTTTGTAAAACCATAAAGCTCTCAAAGAATTATCGATCCACACCCAAAAAAAACATCAGAAGATTATTATAGAACGAAAATCATGATGGAACCTTAATTTTTTATAAACAAGAATGTTAATTTTGAAAAATTCAAAAAAATGGCTACATGGCAATATCTTTTTTTAGATTGAGGGTGGACACCTCATGAATGCCAATTGACCCATACAAACCATGATCAGGATTGATCAAAAGGTCTATAAGGCCATAAAGCTTTCAAAAAGTTGTCAATCCACACCCTAAAAAAAATCAAAAGATTATTATAAAAGGAAGATCATGATGGAACCCTAACTTTTTTATTTTGTTTGACGCATGTGGTCTAGAATTCCATTTAATGACTCACTTGGGAAAAATGTAAACAACAAAAATGTGTCAAAAGTTTGAAATCACAAATTTGTAAGAATGAGAAAATTATTTATATTGAATAATTTTAATAACTCCAACATTAAACCCATAATTAATTATAACGTCAAATTTACTTAAAAATTACATCAACATGAAGAAAATATTTTTCAATTTCTTAAAATTAAACTTTTCAAAAGTTTAAAATTTCACAATAGTTTTTAGGATTCATAGCCAAAATTTAGAAGAATTTAATTTAATTTTTAATTTCCATATATGGTGATCTATAGCTAAAACATATATAAAATTTCATATGGTTGATCGTTATTTGAACAACACCACAAATTGAAGATAATAATATTTTGTTGATTTCAATATTTTGATATCAGCATTTTTATTTTTTATTTTTTATTTATAACAATAACTTATTTTTTCATTTATAAATATTTAGACATAATCTTGTAACAAAATAAGCTTTAAAATGTTACATTATGGTAGAATTAATAAATAATAGTAAAAAATTAGTCAATTTGATTAATTAAAAGACAAATCTAGTTAGGATTTGTATTTTTTGTACATCAAGGGAAAAAACGAGGAATTCTTTTTAGGGTTTTTCTTGTGCACAACAATAATAGGTCAAATAGTGGTCAAATTGGACAAATAGTCACAATGGGTGGTAGTGAAAAAACCCAAGATTTCTTTTCGTGTAGATGTACTTAAGGTTTGCTTGGTTTGTCTACTTAAACCTACCTAAGGCCTATTTAAAAAATCTACTAAAGGCTTGCCTAAAGGGTTTATTTAGGGCCTACATGGACTTCTTAACCTACCTACCTAGCCTACCTATTGAATTGGCTATCTTCCAAAGTTAGTTAGTGTATTTAGGGAACATAACCTACAAATTTA
>Ga0116229_10008772_pt1 | contig 15604 bp, 8 predicted proteins | sample S1TSphgellanicum_3_FD_87313 | JGI IMG/M metagenome (GOLD analysis project Ga0116229, IMG submission 87313) | Host-associated microbial communities from peat moss isolated from Minnesota, USA - S1T2_Fc - Sphagnum magellanicum MG | ecosystem: Host-associated > Plants > Peat moss > Unclassified... | reverse complement strand
TCTATATCACCATCATGTGTAATGTTTCCATGGACCAAGTATTTGAAATATATGATTGATATGCACACCAAATTCCATTTTGTAACACATCTATGAGTAGATTTTGGGTGAAACAACATAGCAAGAACATACTTCCTATATTGTACATATCTTTTTTCATTACAAGTTTGAAAATAATACTTGTAAAGGTGAATAAATAAAATCAAAAATTTAAAAACTTCAAAGGACTATAATTTTTAACTTACCCACTCACACAAATTCCGAGCAGTGGGATCTGGTAATGTTGGATCTATAGGCATGCGTCCAGATATTATTTCCAAAAGCACAACACCAAAGCCATATACATCACTTTTTGGTGATAAATATCGTGTTGTAAAATACCTATCAATGAGGAAATTCATGCACACCAATTGTTAATGCAAATTGCAATATGTAATATGACATCTTGAAATTATTAAATTACATTCTACAAGATGAAATCATGGAAAGTGCATAATATTTAATCATCGAGTTATTGATTTTGTAATCTATGTCACACATTACAATAAATTGCACCATACAATGTGTGTGGTTAAGTACGCACTCTGGATCAAGATACCCTGCAGTTCCTTTGACATTTGTTGTAACATGAGTAATATCATCTTTTCCATATATTAATCTTGATAGACCAAAATCTGCAACTTTTGCAATTTCATAATTACTAGAAAGTAGAATGTTACTACTTTTAACATCACGATGAATAATGCTTTGATTGCTCCCTGAATGTAGATATTCCAAGCCTGCAAATTCCAAATTTAAATGTCTTAAAAATATAACTACGTAAATATGTTAGGAAGGCATAACTACCAATAATTTTTTTCCTTAAAGATATATTGTTTCATGTTTCGTTTTGATAGGCCCAAAATTGAAATTTTTGTCATGCAAAATAACAAGTTACTAAAATAAAATTACATTGGTTTGCAAAGAGTGTTGTTCAACAATAATCATATTGAAGTTGAATCATTTACCTTGTGCTGCATTGAGAGCGATGTTCATGCGTGTTTTCCAATCAAGTTGTTCAATTGTCAATGTTGATAAGTCACCTGTGTTTAATTTTTAAAAATCATATTAACATGGGTTTTAAAAAGAATTTATTGTTATGCAACCATAATTATTGTTTTCTTTTTTCCATTTTGTGATGTAACCAAAGTGGTGACCATCTATAAGACAATTTAACCAAATTTGGCTATAAACAAGATATGAAAATAAAAAAATCTAGGGATAATTTTATATTTTTGGCTACATGTGGTTGGAACTTACAATAAAAATCTACTAATTTGGAAAAAAATTATCTTTGGAATTTGGTAAATTTGGGTGATTCATTTCATGATTTTTTTTTTATATAAATCAAAATCATAGTTTTTAGGTTGAACTTTGATAATCACCAACCATAATAACAATTATAAATGACAATAAAAACATGATAAAAACATGTTGATCAATAGAAATATACGGAAAGTGGAAGAAAAGAAAATTTGTACTTTGAGTTTAATCATTAAGGGGGTTCATTTTTTAAAACAATAAAAAAATTCACTGCATTTAAATGGGGAGTGAAGACAAGGTGAAATTCAAATTATACTTAATTTTGTGATAATTTGATTTCACCTTCTTTTTTTTTTTTGTTCTTAAGCATTTTCACTATTGATGTATTTATTTCGTGCAATAATTAGTTTGAATCTTGTGTATTAAATATTGTGATACTAAATTTCATCTCTTATTCAAGTAAATTCCTTCATTTAAAAAATAACAAAGTTTGAGATTAACAAAAGGTGTAGGGGGTGAAAGGAGCACCCAAAGATATGATCATTTTAAGGAGTTCTCTAATGTATAAAGAGGGTTTTACACATATTAGAACTACCAATCAAGTGTTCAAAATCAAAATTTGAATAAGAATTGATAGTACCATATAAATGATCACGTAAGGAGCCTTTATGCATGTACTCATAAATCAACATTTGTCGATTATCTTCATGGCAATATCCAATTAAAGAAACTAAATTTCGATGGCTCACCTTTGATAAAACATCAACCTACATCAATCACATTCATTCAACATTGCGTAGGTCAAGGTTCTTGAAGATGAATACTTGAAATGTCTACCCTTCCATAATTTTGAACATCATTTCCAAATAACTAAATGATGAAATTCATTAAAGTCAATGGACCGCATGATTCAAAATTCTTTTCAAGTATGTGACTTAAGTGTTGTGTCCTTTAATATTTGGGATGTGGGATCCACATGGTTTCATCACTCATGAGAATGATTTTGTTAGTCCATGAATTGCTTTTAGTTATTTTTTTTTGGGGTACTCAATGTGTCCATCCTAAATAAGTTCAATACTTTGGGGCATATTTTAAAATTCTAGGATGGTGATTCTTGATGGATAATGAATAATATAGTTCCAAATCAAGGTTAATTTTTTTTGTTAAGATGTTAATATATTGTTATAAAATCAAAATTCAAAGTTTTCATTTTGGAATGATTTGATAACACATTCTAAAATATGGAGGGAAGGAATTAAATACCCCTTGCTACAAATATAAACAATTAAAAGAATTTGGAATACATTTAATAGTTAAATGGGCTGAAATTTTTGTTTTCACAACCAAGTTGAATCAATTTCATTACAAACATTACAAAAAAAGTCTTGAACTTTTACAAACCTCATTAAAGAATTCAGATGGCCCTTGGGTTGATTTAACATCAAGCTCTTTGATTGCCACATCTCGTCCATCTTCAAGTTTGCCATAATATACATGTCCAAACCCTCCTTTTCCAATCATTGTCTTGAAGTTGTTAGTTGCAACAATAACCTCATCAAGTGAATAAGGTTTCGCACCTACATGATCATTAAGCCATTAATCTTGCTTGCATGCAATTGAATGTTGGTATACCTATGTCATAGATTGCATTAACCATACATAAAATTAATTCCAACAAAAATATGTACATAGTGGTTTAGTTGTGTTTTACATGAAGTGAAAGACCAATAACCTTCCATTCATTCAATCGACAAACACTAAACCACCCAATTTACTTTTCATATAATTTTGATAATTTTTTCTAGCAAAGCATATGTTCAATTGAAATAAAATGCTATACATGTTTTTACCCTTTCACATTATTTAATGCAAAAATATATACAATCATTTCATTAACATACTTCAAATGTGGTTTATTTCATATGTAATTTAAGTTTCAAAACAATAAATTACTACTAACAAATTTGAAATTTAAATAAAGTTGATAACAATCAAAGAAAATTTCATAAAGAAAAATAATGCAATTAATTAAAAATCATTTTTTAAGGTTTCTAGAATACGTGCCAAATGGTGCAATCATATTAACATGTACCAAAAGTAGTCATAACCATTGCTTAATGTTTTGAACTTTGGATTGTAAAAAATAATTATAATAATAAGTAGAATAATTTTTATAAAATTTTATTGTGAATACACTATGTACATATCACAAAATTTTGGAATCGATTTAGTGAGTGAAAAATATGTAAAAAAAATTTTACCCTCTTGTAACCATTGTTTAAAACCCGCATAAAAGTAATTTAAAAGAAAAATTGAAATTAAAAGCAGAATTTGAAAATATTTTTTAATGTCATATTTTGGGATTTTTTAAATATACACCATAACATAATAACATTAATTTTTAAAAAAAAAGTTTAATGTTTTTTGAAAGATGTATAAAAAGGATTTTAAAAATATTCTAAGAATAAAATAGTGGTCTAAGGGGGCATGTGTGGCTCCTAATAGCATGGTTGGACCCAAATTATGATATATTAGCATTAATAATTTTACATATAAATTGACTTTTAATAATTTCTCAAATTCCTTTATAAAATAATACTAAGGAATAAAAGGGTGAACTTAACCATGATAACATGTACATTTTTTCGACATATTCAATAGCTCAAAAGGGACTATTGACTAAATTGTTTTTTCCATTAATGGCATTATTGATGAACAACTTGGGTTATTTTTTCACATCAAATGATTAGGATGTGAAAAACATGTGACATAGATTTGCAAGGAAAACTACATTGACCTATATAAAATGAGTGTTCAATTTATAACTCTAAAGCAACTTCATAAATTAAAAAATTTCAAGATGTTAAATTGTCAGATGCACTTATGCATCTTTTTCAATGAATTCAAAGTTAATTTTATGTACATCACTTTCTCACATCATGATTTAGTGCCTCCCAAATGTGGGGAAAACTTGGTACAAGTGTCAAGGCACAACAATTTTTTGAATAAATTATCCCACTACATTTTTGAAGTGACAAAATTCATTTCAAGTAATCATGGATTTGAGGTTTTCAAAAATTCAACAACAGGATTCGCTCAAGGATGATTGTAGGAATCTTTTCTCTTTGAACAACAAATTCAAAATATTATTTTTGATATACTCCTTTCAATTGACAATTTCATTAAAAATTGATTTTTGTCAAATTATCCCAAATTGATATGATATTGAATAAACACACTTTATAAGTTTTTGAATACATTTGGATGTTTTAATTGTTGACAAATGTTTTTTTTTCAAAACATCAAATTTTGATCACCATGTGATATGTTAAGTTATTTTGTTAGACATTTATAAAGTCAAACAAAGTACAATGTGATCATATCCAACTTTAAAACATTCATAGAATTAGATAGTTAAGTTCACGTACATTACAATGTGATTTTATCATTCAAATATCATTATGTTCTTGTACCATTTTGGTATAAACATTTTGTTAGGGAGTATGAAAAATGTCTTTTGGGATAATATTTTGTGCAAGTTACCACATTTTCACTCAATTTTCTTTAAAAGAATGTTTAAAATACACATGGTGACCACAAAAGCTGCAAACATCAATTACCAAATACCAAATGTTTTGTCACTTACCTCGATGAGAAGATTTCGTCATTTGCAAATATCCACTAGTTTTGGTGGTTTTGCCATGTCTTTTTTTATGTTGAAAATAAACGATTACACAAATGATGACAACAAGTGTTATGCTACCACCTATTATAGGACGAATTATGATTCCAATATTTGTAGATTTGGGATTGGATATTGGTGACTCCAATAATTGGTTTCCTGGAGTATACCTTCAAGTTTTCACAAACACACATTTGTCAAATTTGGTGAATCAAAACCACTATTTTTCTTGATAACAAAGACAATGGATATAAATTCATAAGTTTCAAAAGAAGTTATTTTCACAAGCATGAAAAATGTTTATGCAAAGATGGTGCCAAATTTTTGGATCTTTGATTTTTACTTACAAGAAAGTCCAAGTGCTATTGTTGGGAATGAAACCTGGGGGGATAGGGCCACTAAAATTGTTGTATTGTACTAACCTGTTCCACATTGTAGAAAGTCCAATGTCACAACTTGCTTGTAGTCTTTCAACTTTGTTGGACATTTTATCCAATGAAGACCAATAACTCAAATTATGCTATGATATACTTATATATTTGGCTTGTGCAATTACATGATTGTGATTAATATGAAAATGAAAAAAGAAACATGTAAGTATTTAAATACTTACTACTAAACTTTAAAGTCCTATCTAAAGGTCCAATCATGAATTAATATTTGTTTAATCTTGTAAGTTGATTTTAAAAATCAATATTTTATGCAAATAACCTTTTTGAAGTGGAAACTATGTAATAGAGTACTCACAACAGTGATAGACGTGGTAGTTGAACCAACCAATATGGAAGATCCCCAGATAGATAATTATTTTGCAAATTCCTATTGTAGATCAAAACACAACAATGTTTCACAATATCTTTTCAAAATCTGAGAATAAAAAGGTCACATCTGAATCAATGCATATTCTAACTATCAAACAAAAATATAAAAATATAATATATACTAAATAGTTCCTAAAATATTCAGGTTATAATGGCAGAAAAAAAACTTAATTATTTATTATTTACAAAATATTAATGAGATTAATGGACAATGGATAAAAGAAATAAAGATTGAATTACATTTATGGATGTAATGTATATATATTTTAAGACAAGTCATTGGCCATGAATCATGTTTTTGACTTCATGTATAAATAGTGGATCTAAAAATGAGAATATCTTAAATAAGTTACATAAGATGGATGTGTGTACTCACAATGTTGTTAAGCTCGTTAACTGTGCCAGTATAGGTATAGAACCAATCAGTGCATTATTTTGCAATTCCCTGCATAGTAGATGAAAACACACCATCACTGAAAAACTAGCCAATATGCAATTATTAAAATTACAATATGTATAATGACCATATAAAAATAAATAATATATACTCTTGTGTGATCATAACAACCATTTTCTTTACCATCATGGCCAATTAGTTGTTAAATTATGAGTTGAATGTTGGAGTAATTATTGTTGGATCAAAGGTCTTAAATTAGAAGCTGATGTCAATATATGTAAGATCATGTGAATATTATGAATGCACGTCAACTATCATCTACACTCAAACATAAGACCAACATTTATGGGGTTTAATGAAATACCAAATGCTTGTAATTGCTACACCATCCATGTTTTGATAAATCCCAACAAAGATTTACAAGCTTCCTTGTGGAGGAAATGGTTGCAAATCCCCTATCTTTAGAGACAGGAATTGCACCATAATTTGGATCATTGTAGGTTTAGGTGGTTGGAGGGGAAAGTGGCACAACTTGGGATTTTTTATAGAAGAAGAGAAAGTTTCTCCTTTCAAGTTATCAAAAAGATTAAACCTCAAACATTGCTTTACTATCCAATTCAAGACTTTAGTTTGCTTTAAAAATCTGATCAAGCACACTTTCCTTAATGTAAATAAGAATTGTATTATATTTACTCCTTTTTTTGAGGAGAAAGTTTTGATGATCACCTTTGTGATGTTGAAAAAAACTCAAGAACAAGAGATAATCAAGCCTTCCCCACGGGGTAAGTTGAAAAAATAATTTTTCAAAGAAATCACAAAGGGCATAAATATTGAAAAACTCAGTTCATTATCCTATTGAGTAAGATAGTATCCGGCGTTTGTGCATTCATTGGTTTTTTAGAGGGCATTTCTAAATTTTTTTGGAATTGCAAGAGGGAAACTCAAAAACATTTCTTGTGAATAAAGATGACCTAGAATCTAGAATATTTTGGTTGCTGCCAAAATCCCACATGTTCACTCCTACTTGGTACCAACTCTAAGATAATAGAATATTGTTTATGAAAGTTACTTACAACTGGATGAGGTTTACAAGGTTGTTAAAGCCGTGAGAAATGGGCCCACTTAGATTGTATTGGGCAAGATTCCTGTCAGACATCACAACAGGTCCCATTTAGAAAAGTTAGATGAATGATATGAAAGTTTTGCCTGGATGTGAAATGTTCATGGATTAGTATTAAGCACAAGTTGAAATTCTAAAAATGACATCATACAAAACATAAGACGTGAAGTATAATTACAGTTATTCTCTGTGAATAACTTGTGTATATGGTGTACCAACAAATATAGGAGGGTTATTTCCTGTGTTGGGTGAGTATTCAGTTTGGTAGGTTAAAGTCGCCAGCTCTGGTTTTGGTTTCAATTAGTAAAGATTACATCAGAATCAGGTCTGATTTTCAAAATTAAAATAATATATTTAAAGAACCAAACCCAAAAATTGAGTTCAAGGCTCTAATTATGTGTGTTGAAACTCAAACCAAAACCAAAATATGTATTTTTGAAAAGAAAATGATTAGAATTGATGATTAACCAGAGGTTAATCAATAGTTAATCGTCAGTTCCAGTGTAGATTAGTAAAAATCTTGCTATGATCTATGAAACATTAAAAGTGACCAAATGTCACAGGTGAGAAAATAACCCCGAAGTTGTAAATTATTTTGCATAGTATTTCAAATTCCCAGGAATCATTGTAGGCCTTCAGGTTACACGACAATTTTTATAAAATTAGACTATCATTGGTGGCAAGCTAGTCATTAGTAGGATAATATTATTAAAAGCTAGCTCATGTCTCTAAGCCAAGGGACCTGAGCTAGGTCAACACCTGAAGATACAAACAAACGTCGTTGCTGTGTCTCAGAAAGCTTGCACGACCCTAAACCAGAGTGAAATAGTATTAGAGCCATTTCTAGTCTACAAGTTTTCAATAGCTTATGTGCGTTAGTTTAGCAAGATGCTATATACCCCCCCTCCCCCATCAAGCACTATTCAGTGCCCTTTCTCAGCCTAACAGTACAACCCTGTGAAGAACTATAATCTATCAAGTCACATTCTGATTTGACCCTCTAACCCCTCCTTCGTCCTCAATTTGTGTGTATCTATAAAGTCAGCAAAATTAGGTACCATTCCATGAAAGAATGTATCAGTTTAAAAGATTTGCAAATCTTGTTTTCACAAGGCCAAATCCCATAAACAATATGAGCCAACCAAGGCACAAGTACAACAAGTCCAAAATTGGGGGTGAATTTTCCTTTAAGACCAATTTAGGTCCAAAACTGGTTTTGTCACCTGAGCTTTTCATATAGTTTTCATCATGACTTCTTATTTAATCCCCAGTTTTGGCAAAACTAGGCCTAAACCCCCAGTTTGGGGTATTTCACAAATATTATATTAAGCAAACTTGGGCTCCACATTGCTTAGAACTACCAGTGATGATTACCTAATCAATGGATGGAAAAAATGAATCAATTTTGTGAAAATTAAGTTCCATTTAAATGAAAATATTAATTGACATAGCATGCATTTTGAATTGAATTCAAATTCAATTTGAAAAAAATAAGATGTAAATTAGTGGAGAAAATATTGAAAATTTGTTTGGGATTATAATGTTGAAAATTTGTTCTTAAAAAAATGCAATTCAAAAAGACTCCTTTCCATGCCTCTTTTTTGGAAATGGGCTAAACAAATTTCAGGCTAGAATCTGGTAAGATGAAATACTATTGAGAGTCTATAATCATCCTATCTAAACTAGTTCAAATGAATCATTGTCATTGAAATTTGATAATGGCCCCTGTCATTGATTCCATATTTAAATGAAGAAAGATTCTAATTTGACACAAATATTGTGAATGAAAGTTGGATGCATCATTTAATATTTTAGGATCTTCTACAACATCAATAAAATGGCTATATAGTTGAATAGGAAAATTACTTACACGGCAATAATTGAAGGGATGGAATTGCTGTCAAAGCTACATGTAACCCAAGGATGCGGAACTGGAAGACATGGATCACCGCCCCATTCAGTAAGGTTGTAGATTGACTTTATCTCCTCAATAGCAAGTGCTACATGCACATCACAGATTAGTTTCTATTAGTTGTCAGAACCTTCAACAGTAGTTTGAGCCAATAATTTGGTAGATTAAAATTTAGAAATTATGGAATGAAGTTTATCCTTGTTTTGGTAATGTAATGTGGTTCATAATGGAAAACCATGTTGCTCTAGTCGTTAGCCATTATGATGCAATTGCAGACTTCTTTATATCAACAGGGTCAAACTTGAAAGTTTTTTGTGGGGCAATGTTGAACAAAACAGAAGTTAACGTCAAAAGATCCAACACTAAAGTTAGCAAAATAACTGAATTGCATTATGGATGATTCTCTCTAACATGCTAACTTGAAATGTGAAATCATTCCCTTTGTGTGAAATGTCATAGGCGTCTTCTGATGATAATTAGGAAAAAACAACCGAATACCAGAACTCATAACCAGATGATTAACTCACCATCCTGAGGGTTTGTTAGTGTAACCATTTGGTCTCCGACTTCCAAAAACTCCAAGGCATTCACCAAGGGACCCAGAGGACTAGTGGGGTCTGGATAGAGAACAATATCCCATCCAGGTGAGTAGTAAACGTCTGGGACAAAAAGGGCATCAGGAGGGTTACTTGTCTGGTTGACGAATGGATTTACTAAGCCGTAAAGATATCCAGATACCAGTACATAGTAATTCCGTGAAGTAGCATTTGCAGTTGGATCTAGTTCAGCAAAGTACAATGACAGATATGCTGAATAGCTGTTGGTGTCTGGGAAGTAGATTGTCATGTTGCCGCTTGTGTCGGTTAGGGCAGTACGCATGACTGCGTCAGGTGGATAGTCAAATCCGTTATCAGAGATTGGTAAGATTGAGTGGTTAATCATTAGATTTTGCAGCCCTGAATCGGTACTTTGTACAAATGTTGAATTCGACTTTTGCACAGGAAACCAATATCGATCGTAAGCATCATCGGGAAATCTGCAATAACCGAAAATGATATAAAAATAGAACGATAAGCAAACTACGATAACTTGTATACAAATGAACCATAAGTCAAGGGAATCGTTCCCAAAGGATTCAGAGCTAGTAGGAATATGACACATCAAACGTAAATGCGATATGCGTGTTTAGCATAGTGATCATTAATACTTAGTGTGTCTAAGGCTTCAATATACTAGAGGTAATTTATTTACATTAATCAGGAAGCATATTTTTGTGACCCCATTAGTAATATTGTTATTTTACGCGATTTCCAAGTGCTGTGATTATTCAATGATATTGGGTGAAAACTGTTCAAGGAATAACTTAACCCCACTTCACAAACAAAGTTATCACAACTTGATCAATACATGAGGAGCATGATGGGCAACTTTGGAATCAACATAATTTAGCTGACATACCTGATGATTCCATTTCCACCAAAGTTCAACCTGTATTTTGTTTCGGAGAAGTTATTAGGATAATAATCTACCTCCTCATAATAATAAGTTGGCAATTGCGATAAAGATATTGCAGAAATAAATGGAACAGAATTAGAGGAGTCTCGTAAGAGACATAGAAATGTCACGTTATTAGTCGGCTGAGATAGATAACTAAATTCATAATACACAAATGTATTAGCGTCTTGAAAGATGACATTGGCCACAATATTCCCATCTATACCCATCTTAAAGCTAGGGAGTGTGGTGGCATTGTCATAAGAACCATAGAAGAATGTCCCTTTAATTATATACGTTTGTTTTGGCGATACTGGAAAGGTGTAACAGTTTTTGGGGCGAGAATCAGGAAAGTATCTCACGGTTGTGAATTCGGAGAAGCTTGGATAATTCGTTTGGGCACTAGGGACATATCCGTTTACACCAGATGTTATATATGGAGCATCAGGGACCCACGATATATTTGTGACTTTGTCTACATACCCGGTGTTTGAACCACAGTCGACAAAGATGGATCCTGCATGCCAACGTGAAAAGATGAAGTCAACTCATGTTGAATAATATCTTGAGGCCACTCGCATGCTGAGAACCGAAGTGGTGAACCTTAAACGTTTGAGAGAACAGAGCTGGACTAGACCTATGATTCGTTGATTATGTACCGGACATCTTGCGAAGCCAATTGCCAACAAGTTTCCTTACATGATTTGCACCTTGTTTGGTTGATGCGTTAGTTATAGTTGTTTTTTGTTAAAGAAAAGGTAAGATGCATGGCCTCAGATATCAACCTTTGGGCACAACTTCGAGACCTAGAATTGATACTTAGTCAAAATACTAGGACATAATGTTGATTCACGTCTCCACAAAGAAATCCAAACTCTTTGAAGACTAGTTCAAGCTTTTCTTCAAGTTTCATCGCATTTTGCCAGGAAATTCAGTTTTGTATTTCATATTCAAAGAAACATGTGCATACAAGGGAATTGAGAGCTATCTAATTTTCAAAAGTGGAACACGAGTGGTACATAGTTCATACTACGAAAGGGTGCACAAATTAGAGACGGTTTGTATGAATGGGCCACAAACCTGGAGCTTGAGCTGACACGCCTGGAACAGTGGACAGATTGCACACTAGAGCTTCCAGCAGTAGTGCAATCAACAACAACGTGGCCATCCAGACTTCCATTTGTTTGTCCACAGATGCAGACCACAAATAACAGATGATTTTAACCTTGTCACTCCACGCTTCAACTGTGAATCTAGTACCCGCTCAAGCAAACCATGCATACAGAAAACGCTTTATTGTGAGCTCAGCTTGTATCCTCTCATGAAGAAGCAGAACAACTCTCAGACCCAGTTTGTAAAGTAGCAACCAGGGCGTTCGTTTCTTTGCGCTACCGCCTTCAAGTATCGGTAAATCTGGATGCCTAGTTGCACATCCAACCGATGGAATCCGCAAAGCCGTAGTTGCAGGCAGCCGTATCGCAGTAGAAAAGGCCATATTATTCCAAAAGTAACGGATGGTTGCAAACGCGAAAGATCCTTGGCAGTGATTTGGTTTTTGGCCAAAAATCGCCAAAAGGCAACTCTGCCTCCAGAATCTGGTGAAAATGGCCTTTTTTTGAAAAAGAAATTGCGAAAATTGAGACAGTATTAAAATTGTTCGGAGAGAGTGTCGCCACAGGGCTGGCTGTGGGCGACAGTTTTAATGGCCAAATCATTAAACTGTTGCCAATTATGTGGCATATTTTGACTTGGGATTCTTGCCACCTCTGCTACACTGCCGATTTGAAAAAACAAGCCTGGGACTGACTCCTTTGAGGTCGAACAGTTCAATTGACATGCAGGTGCACTAGTCTCTAGATGAGACTTCATGAACCTCATTAGACAATAACTTCAGATCTAACGAATGCTGCTATTTTTTGAATGGCCCTTTCTGCTACGGCAACTTATCTCCCAATTATCTGTTGACATGATTAGTCTATTAATTAATATAGTATAGTGTGACTCATATTTATTGGATCATAGTTGCGCTCACAACTTCTTTTGTTTTTCTTTAAAGAGGAGCCATCTTGATTGGCCCATCAGCAAATGTTTTTGGAACATTGGGCATGCCCCCAATAGAAGCATCTCTCTGGACCCCAGTTGCAAAATAGAAACAAATCTCCACCCTCCGTTTATCCCTTTTTAGCTTAACTACAGGGCTGTTGAACTTTGGGCAAACCCTATGGGATAAAACCCAGGTGCTACTGGGAACATCTTGGGAACGAAATTGGGAACTTGATGGGAACATGCTGAGAACACATTGGGAACAAGGGAAAAACACACAAAAAATTCCCCCCCCCCAACCCCGAAAAGGGAAAAACAGGGTCCATTATGGGTGCGTATTGAGCCTTGCCATTGATTGCACAGAATTTCTATTTCCAAAACTGTTTGTCACCATTTTTTGGCCTGGACTAATGGCAGGGGCAGAAATTTGGGGTCATAGTTATGAGTCTAATCTTGTTCACCTTTATATGCAACAACTTCTCAGTGCTGGAAATGGTCTTATAAACAATTGTATTATATTTGCTAAAAGTACAAAAGTTCCAATACCTTTAGTACCATGAAGTTTTTGATGTGTTCCCACCAGGTTCTGAATGCATCCTTAACATTCCACCAAAGTTCTCAATGTGTTCCCAAGGACAGTCCCTGTAGCAACACACCATGTCCCATAACCTTTGCCCAAAGTTTTACTTTCATAACCTTATGTAGGGCCAAAAGGAGAGAACCAAACTATAATTTTATTCTGGGGGTGCAATCTTTTATTTAGTATTTTGAAGGGGTGTGTGCAAAGTTTCAAATTTAGAAACTACGCTCACAGAGCATCTCCACCCGCAAAACAGTAAAGAACTCCTTTATTTTATAATAGAATACCGTTTAATGATCACTGTCCACACCCATAAATGTCATAAAAGTCCCTTTAAACACTCAAAGAATGTCTCTTCACATCTGGACGAGAGTAAAAGTCACTGTCCAAATGCATACTAAAAAAAAGTTTTTGAAGGGATTAAAATGACTACTGCAAAATGGGCCATTAAAACCGAAGAAGCAGCAGGATTTGCTCTATCCTGCTGCAAGATTTAATGAAAAGGGGTGTTCGCCTGTCTGGGGGTGGAGATGCTCTTGCAACAAAATGCTGTAAGATTACACCTGAGATCACTTATTATTGGAAAAATGACTCAGGCCCGCCTTCCACTAGGAGTCAGGGCTGAAAAACTTGGGGCCGACTTTTATCAGTTTTGGGTTGTTGTTTGGCCCCAAGGGTTGGACATCGACTTCCCAAATTTGATGGTATCCTTTTTTCATCCTGGGCACCAATACAAGGCCATGAAGTTTAGCATTTATTAGTAACTTGGGGCAGATTGAAAAGATTTTTCCTATTTCAGCCTTGACCCATAGTGCAAAGCCCTTGGGGCTGATTTCAACTTTTGCACGGATAGGAATCCTTGATTTGAGTCTAACATTGGCCTTGAGTCCTACTGTAAAGTGGGCATTAGGTGAGGTTGTTTTCTGATTCAGGAATGATTTGATCAACTTTGACCCCGGATCAAGAACCTCTCCTCTGGAATAAGTGATCTCGAGAGAGATGATGATTCACAATTGGAGACTGGCCATTGTTAAGATTTGTTTGATGATGCCATTACAGCACGTCTAATGAAACCATAATTCAATCCCAGAAAAGCTCGTGTGAATAGGTCATTGAGCAAACATTCAGCTCTCTCATAGAATGTGCATTCACTCTCTCATCACATTATGTATATAGTTAATTGTAGACTACTCTGTTACATAATCCACTTAAACCACCTAATCAAAATCCCATTATAAGTAGATTTGACAATGTATCTTAGTGTGAAAGTGGATTATGATCTTCTGTTTCACATTGTGTCAATGTGTCTTGCTTTTCAGGCAATGAAATAATTCTATCAAATTTATCTTTAAGAAAGGATATTAAATTACAGTCAAACAAATGTAATTGGCATATTGAACTCACATTCTTATTCCAAGTTCTTTAGTTGTGTTGATTTAGTTCATTTGAATGAAATCCCTATAATCTAGTTTCACACTTAGGAAAAAATTTCAAATATTTGTTCAAATAAGAATTCTAAGTATGGTTGTTTTTAGCGAGGTTTGGGAAGGCCATTGATTCAATGATATTGTCTAGATAATTATCTTGATAATCATATCAACAAAAATAAAGGTAATCTCATTGACAATCTCCTTTTTTCATCATTGAATGTGGGAGCAAATTAGTGTTGTAGTTGTGCAAAATCTTTCAAACCATATGTGGGATCAATTGTTGTGGCAATGAAACAACTATTATAGCACGACTTAGAACCCTTTTCATTTTAAATTTGAATGTATAAGGGTTCAAAAAATATTGTTCATCTTTAGATGTTGTATTTTAAAAAATTAGATTACTATTTGTTGGATAAAATGACATTTTTTACCTACTAGTAGTTTGGAAAATTACAAGGATAATCTTTGCATAAAACAAGAAAAATTTACAATTAAAAATCAAATTAAATTAGTTGAACTCAATATCCACTAGGATGGTAGATTTGCCATTCAAACCTCAAATTGGATCTGAACGAGGCCATGCATTTACACATGCTTACATCATAACACAGTAAATCATTTACTTCCACCACTTTCATTCCTTACCAATATCTAAATTAATATGTGCCAAATCTTTCAATTAAAAATGATGCCATGGCTCGTATATTTTATAGTTCAATTATATTATCATGTGAAATATTTACTATTTAATTTTATCTAGATTCCCAAAAATCTGGTTCATCATTTCAAAAGGAATCTTCATCTAATTAATTTCTTGCTTACT
>Ga0116229_10008771_pt1 | contig 15604 bp, 11 predicted proteins | sample S1TSphgellanicum_3_FD_87313 | JGI IMG/M metagenome (GOLD analysis project Ga0116229, IMG submission 87313) | Host-associated microbial communities from peat moss isolated from Minnesota, USA - S1T2_Fc - Sphagnum magellanicum MG | ecosystem: Host-associated > Plants > Peat moss > Unclassified... | reverse complement strand
TACACGATCGCGCGTCTCGGTGCGGACAAGCTCTGGAAATATCTGCAGAACGAACCCTACGTCGCGGCCCTCGGCACGCTGACGGGCGGTCAGGCGACGCAGGCGGTCAAGGCCGGTCTCAAGGCGATCTATCTCTCGGGTTGGCAAGTCGCAGCCGACGGCAACCTCTCCGCGCAGACGTATCCCGATCAAAGCCTCTATCCGGCGAACTCGGCGCCCGCGCTCGTGAAGCGCATCAACAACGCGTTCCAGCGTGCGGACCAGATCCAGCAGATGGAAGGCAAGGAAAACGTCGACTACTACGCGCCGATCGTCGCTGACGCGGAAGCCGGTTTCGGCGGCGCGCTCAACGTGCACGAGATCGTGAAAGCTTTTATCGAGGCCGGCGCCGCGGGCGTCCACCTCGAAGATCAGCTCGCGAGCGAGAAGAAGTGCGGGCACATGGGCGGCAAGGTCCTCATCCCGACGAAGACCGCCGTTCGCAACCTGATCTCGGCGCGTCTTGCGGCCGATCTCCTCGGCGTTCCGACGCTGATCGTCGCGCGCACCGACGCGAACGGCGCGCAGCTCATCACGAGCGATGTGGATCCGGCCGACCAGCCGTTCATCTACGGCGAGCGCACGGAAGAGGGCTTCTATCGCCTGAACGGCGGCCTCGACGCCGCGATCGCACGCGGTCTCGCCTACGCACCGTATGCCGACCTCATCTGGTGTGAGACGTCCGAGCCGAACATCGATGAAGCGCGCCGCTTCGCGGAAGAGATCCACGCGCAATTCCCGGGCAAGTGGCTCGCATACAACTGCTCGCCGTCGTTCAACTGGAAGCTCAAGCTCTCCGCGAGCGACATCGAGACGTTCCAGCAGCAGCTCGCCGCGATGGGCTATCGCTTCCAGTTCATAACGCTCGCCGGTTTCCACGCGTTGAACCACTCGTTCTTCCAGCTCGCGAAAGAGTACAAGACGCGCGGCATGGCGGCGTACTCGGAGCTGCAGCAAGAAGAGTTCGCTGCGGAGAAAGATGGCTACACGGCAACGCGCCACCAACGCGAAGTCGGCACCGGCTACTTCGACGAGATCGCGCAGGTCGTGGCCGAAGGCAAGTCGTCGACGACGGCACTCCACGGTTCGACCGAACAAGAACAGTTCCAGGAAGCCCACTCGCACTAACGCGCGAGTCACCGATAAATGAGAAATCGCGCGGGCTACGGCTCGCGCGATTTCTTTTCGCGACACGCATTTGAGATCATCGAGCGCGCTAGTGCGACGGCATCGGTATGCGCCGGATTGTCACGCGCGCTTAGGATCGTGAAATCCGTTTGCCCTTGCCTCCACGTGACGATTGAAAGCGCCGAGGGCACGTCGCCTGCGTCGGCAATTTGGCCTTGAAAGTGTCCGCGAACGCCGCAACTCAAGTCAACGTTCGCCGGCTCTCGTCCGACGTTTTCTCCTCCGGCTCGCGGACCGATCGCATCGGCCGTTACGTCCGCTACGATCCCGCCTTTCGGGGAACACGCGACGGTCCGACACAGAAAATATGCGTACCCGTTCCGATCGTGCGAGCTAACGTACAGGTGGACGTTCGAGTCGATCGCTGGAGATCTTGGCACCTCGATCGGTACGGTCGAGCGGCGGCGCAGTACGGCGACGCCTTCGGCAAGGCCGGGCTCGACATACCGCGCCGCGACGACGGCGACCGGTGGCGCTTCAGTTAGTCGCCGCGATTTCGGTACGGCGGTCAGGTTCGCGACGATAGAACGTGCCAGTGCGATCGCATCGCCGAAGCTCACGTTCAGCGAGTAAGAAGTCCCCCCAAGTGCCATGAGACGTCGTCGGTTCGGGGTTCGCCCGGATCGTCGAATCCCGTAGCGAACGTCACGTCGCCATCGACGCCGCGGCCGAGATCGACCTTCGTGTCGTAGCTCCAATACGGGCCGGTCCACGGGCGTACGTCGAGCGTCGCCCAAACGAACATGGGGTCGTCGTATTCGGTGCAGCCGCCGCGATCGAAAACGTAATATGCATAGCGGTCGCGTTCGGCGCTTCTCGGGCATCCGACGAGAGGTCGAGTTGTATGCGCCCAGTCCATGTTTGCCGGGAAGACGACCGGTTGTTTCGTGCCCGCGAGAAGCACGACCGCCGCACGGTGGAATTCCGCCGGCACGTGCCGCGCGTTGAGATGACGTTGCGCCGCCGGCTCGGCCACGGCTGGGACGACGAGCGCCGCAACGAAGATTGAGAGAAACGCGCCGATTCTACCCATGCCTGGGTCATCGGCTATTTTTCGGCGAGGAGTTTCGCGACCGTGTCGTTGACGAGCTGGTCCTGCGAGTCGCCGATTACCGTTTTGCGGAGTACGCCGTGGCGGTCGAAGATGAGTTGGGTCGGCCAATACTGCGTGTCGTAGGCGTCCCACAGCGTGTGGTTGTTGTCGACGGCCACGGGCCAGACGATGCCGAGCGTTCCGAGATTTTCGACGACGTTCGAACGCACGGTCTCGTAGGGCGTTTCGGGGGTGTGGACGCCGATAATGGCGAGGCCGGCGTCGCGTTTCGTGCGGTAGAGCGCGCGTAGATTCGGCGTGATGTTTTGGCAGTTGTAGCAGCCGAACGTGAAGATGTCGACGATCACGACCTTGCCGTGAAGATCGCTCGCCGCCGGCCGCGTGGAAATCCAGTCGGCGTATCGCTCGATCGGTTCGAGGGTCGGGGCCGCGCTCGCGCGCGGCGTTGCGGTGAAGGGCGCGAGGGCGACGACCGCGCCTGCGAGGACGAGCATTCGACGGTTCATACCCGGAGCATAGCCCCTCCGCCGCCATCGTCAAAGTAAGGGGCCTTACGAGAGCGTATTTCGCGCTTCGGTGGGAACGACGTTCGGGATGGCCGAGATTACCACCAACATCCCGCAGCGTTTGGATCGCCTTCCCTGGAGCCGCTGGCATTGGGTCATCGTGATCGGGCTCGGCATCACGTGGATTCTCGACGGCCTCGAGGTCACGATGGTCGGCTCGATCGGATCGCGCCTCAAAGATCGCACGGCGCTCGGACTCTCCGACCAGGCCGTGGGCTATGCGGCTACGTCGTATTTGATCGGGGCGGTGCTCGGGTCGCTCGTCTTCGGGTACCTCACGGACCGTTTTGGGCGCAAGAAGCTCTTCATCGTCACGCTCGGGTGGTACGTCGTTGCGACGCTCTTGACGGCGTTCTCGTGGAACGAGGCGAGCTTTCTCGCCTTTCGCTTCCTCACCGGCTTCGGTATCGGCGGCGAGTATTCGGCGATCAACTCGACGATCGACGAACTCATTCCCTCGACGCATCGCGGCTGGGTCGATCTTGCGATCAACGGAACGTATTGGTTCGGCGCGATCCTCGGCAGCGGCGCGAGCATTCTGTTGCTGAACCCGCATGTCGTCGATCAACAGTACGGCTGGCGCTTGGCGTTCGGAATCGGCGCCGTGCTCGCGTTTAGCATCATCTTCGTGCGGGAGGGAATCCCCGAGAGTCCGCGGTGGCAGATCACGCACGATCTCGTCGACGATGCGGACCGCAACATGGACGCGATCGAGCGTGAGATTCGTAAGGAACACGGCGGCGAATCGCTCCCCGCTCCGCACGGCGAACTCAAGCTGGATCCGAAGCGGCGCCACGGGTTCGGCGACATCATCCGAACGATGGTGAAGACCTATCCGCAACGCACCGTCGTCGTCTTCTCGCTCATGATCGCGCAGGCGTTTCTCTACAACGCGTTCGTGTTCACGAACTCGCTCGTCCTCACGAACTTCTTTCGCGTGGCGGCGGGCGATGTCGGCTGGTACATGCTTCCGTTCTCGATCGGCAATCTCGCGGGCGCCCTCATCCTCGGGCGGCTCTTCGATACGATCGGTCGCAAACCGATGATCGCCTTTACCTATGCATTCTCCGGCGTCGGTATTCTCGTGACGGGCGTCCTTTTCGACATGGGTTTGTTGAACGCGGTGACGATCACGGCGTGTTGGTGCGTCACGTTCTTCGTTGCCTCCGCCGGGGCGAGCGCCGCGTACCTTACGGTCAGCGAAATCTTTCCGCTCGAAATTCGCGCGATGGCGATCGCACTCGTCTACAGCGTGGGGACGCTCGTCGGCGGGGCCGTCGCGCCGAGCTTCTACGGGCGACTCATCGCCACGAAGCAGCCGAGTATGGTGCTCGTGGGGTACGCGGTCGCTGCGGCGCTGATGATCGCGGCCGCCGTCGTGGAGCTACGCTACGGTGTGGAAGCCGCGGGGAAGAAACTCGAAGACGTGGCGGCGCCGCTCAGCGCAGCGGCGTAGGCTCCGCTTGCGGCGCGCGCGCGACGGCGACCACGCGGCTCGTGACGAATGTCGACGCCACGTTCGCCAGGAGCGCGAAGAGACCGACGTTGAGTCCGTACACCGTCGGCGCGCCGAGCGCCGCCGCGATCGCGACGACGATGATGCCCGCCACGATACCGATGCCGACCGCCACCGCCGGGGGGCGCCGTGCGCCGAGCGCGAGCACGACGCCGGGGAAGAACTGCGTGACGCCGCTATAGCCGATCAACAAGAGCCCGACGAGCGACGTTCGCGCCGCAAGCCACCAGCATAGTGCGAGCGCGCCGACGACGAAGATGAGGATGCGCGTCGATCGAACGCGTCCCGCGTCGGTCGTTCCGATGCCGAACCCGTCGCCGAGGACGTTCTTCGCGAAGAGGCTCGCCGCGCCGAGCATCTGGCCGGATGCGGGCACGAGCGCCGCGAGGCATCCGGCGAGGGCGACGAGTCCGAGAACCCACGGCGGATAGAAGCGTTGCACGACCAGAAGAAACGACTGATCGGCGGCGGTTCCTTTGAGGCCGGGAACCACGATGAGCGCCGTGAAGCCCGCGAAGTAAACGAAGACGACCATCAGCTGATAGACGGGCAAGAAGATCGCGTTCTTGCGAAGCACCTTCGGATCGCGTGCCGAGAACGTCGCGCCGAACGACTGCGGCCACATGAAGAAGCCGAGCGACGTGAGCACGACCGTGGAAACGAACCATGTGGTCCCTTGCGTCGAGAGATCGTTTGCGAGCGTGAGCCAGTGCGGCCGCAGCGTAAGAACGCGATCGATCGCGCCGGCGGGGGAGCCGAAAAACCGAATCGGCAACGCGATCCCGGCGAAGAGAACCGCGGCGAGCACGAGGACGTCCTTGACGACGCTCGCCCACGCGGTGCCGCGTAACCCGTTGAGCGAGACGAACGCCGTCATGAGCGCGAATGCGATGCCGACGGTCGCCGTAGAGTCGAGCGTCGAATAGCCGGCGATGCGCAGCAGAATCTCGAGACCGCTGAGCTGCAGCGTCACGTACGGCACGAGAAACACGAAGCCGACGCATGCGACGAGCAGTCCGAGGCGCGGGCTTCCGTAGCGTTCGATGAAAAAGTCCGCTTGCGTGAGCAGGCCGCGTTCTTTGCCGATCTTCCAAATCGGCGGCAGCAGAAAATACGAGATCGCGTACGCGACCGTGCCGTAGCACATGATGTAGAACGCGGGCGCACCCTTCCCGTACGCCCAGCCGGCGGCGCCGAGAAACGTGAAGCTCGTGTAGATTTCACCCGCGAGCAAAATCCAAAGAAAGAGCGCGCCGAAGGATCTTCCGCCCACGATGAATTCTTGCGGATCGACCTCTCCGCGGCGCGCACCGAGCGTCGCGAAGACGAGAACGCCGAGGATGCCGAGCGCCACGATTCCGAGGCTCACCGCCGCGTTCACGGCGTGGTTTCCCCGCGTTCGACAAGTGCGAGGAACGCCGGCGTGAGGAGGATCCAAACGACGATCCACGCGAGCAGAAACGGCAGGCCGAACACACGCGGCTCGATCCGGTTCGCGAATGGGATGCCGAACGTCAGCATCGCGACCGGGATCGCCGCGAGCGCGTAGCGCTGCATCCGGCGGCTCATGGTCGCGTTCGTTCGCGCGGGCGGCGGGTGATGCCCGCAGCCGCGTACAACCGAATCGCACATGACGGACGTCTCGAATCTGCGCTTATCGGCGCTCATTCTTGCTGTAGCGCTTCTGCTGCCATCTGCCGTTGCCGTCGATGCCGCTCCGTCACCCTCTCCATCGCCGACGGCGTCTCCGCTTCCGCCGAGCGTGCCGGACGCCGTGACGCACCGCTCGATCGTCCTCGGCGGCAAAACGATCGCGTACACCGCGCGAGCGGGAACGCTTACGCTACGCAATGCGATGGATCAACCAGCGGCACGCGTCTTCTACACGGCCTACTCGGAAGACGGGGTCGCGCCGGCACGTCGCGCCGTCACCTTTCTGTACAACGGTGGTCCGGGTAGTTCGACGATTTGGTTGCGGATGGGTTCGTTCGGCCCCGTTCGTGTGCGGACGTCCGACGGCACCGTTACCGGGCCCGCACCGTACGACATCGGCGACAACCGTTTCAGCCTCCTCGATACGTCGGATCTCGTCTTCATCGACATGCCGGGTAGCGGATTCGGCCGCATCATCGGGGCCGGGCAGACGAAAGATTTTTGGGGTCTCGACCAGGACGCCGCCGCGTTCGGTCAATTCATCGAGCGCTACCTCACGACGTTTCACCGCTGGAATTCTCCGAAGTTTTTGTTCGGCGAATCGTACGGAACCACGCGCTCCGCCGTCCTCGCGAGTTACCTTCAGGATCGCGGCGTCGGGCTCAACGGCATCGTGCTTCTTTCGTCGTTCCTGAATGCGGATATCGACTATCTCGACGGCGCGCCGAGCGGTGGTGGCGATTGGGCGTACGTGCTGTATCTTCCGACCGAGACGGCAACGGCATGGTACCATCACGCCATACCGAACTCGACGCCGCTCGCGCCGCTGCTCGACGAAGTCCGGCGTTTCGCGATCGGCGAGTATCTCGACGCGCTCGCGCGCGGCGCGCAATTGCCGCCCGACCGCTTCAACGAGATCGTCGCGAAACTCTCGCGTTACACGGGCCTATCCGAGTCGTACATCCGCACGTCGAACCTGCGCATACCCTACGATCGCTTCGACGCCGAACTCGCGCGGGACCGGGGCATCGTCTTCGGGCGACTCGACTCGCGTGTCCAATCGTACGTTCTCGATAAATCGGCGCCGTCGCTCGCATGGGACGCCACGGACACGGCCATCGATTCCGCCTTCATCTCCGGCGGCAACGAGTACATGCGCGAAACGATGGGCTATCGTACCGACCTGCTCTATCGGGCCGAGATCTACGACCTGATCTACGCCGACGGGAAGGACTGGGATTTCAAGCACGGCGACAACGTCCAGAGCATCAACGTGGCCCCCGATCTCGCCAAGGCGATGACGTATAACCCCCGCCTGAAGATTTTTTCGGCGAACGGATATTTCGATTTCGCGACGCCCTTCTTCGCAACCGAGTACGTGCTCGATCACCTCTATCTCGCGCCGGAATTGCGCAAGAACATCACCTACGGCTACTACGAATCGGGGCACATGGTTTACTTGCATCCCGCCGCCCTCGCGAAGTTTCACGACGATCTCGAGCGGTGGTACGCCGCGACGTTGTCGGGGCACTGATGCGCGCGACCTGGCTTGCCGCCGCGTTCGTATTCGGGGCGGGACTTTGTGCGACGACGGGCACGCCGCGCGCGCAGACGCCCGCGCCGGAAGCGCCCGCGGTCGCGGCATCCGCGGCGCCCGATTCGGTGACGCACCAGCAGATCGCGCTCGGAGGCAAGACGTACCTCTACACCGCGCGAGCCGGCACGATCACGCTCCAGAACGCGCAAGGGGCGCCCACGTGCCGGATGTTCTACACCGCGTACACGCTCGACGGCGCGAGTCCGGCTACGCGGCCCGTCACGTTCTTTTATAACGGCGGCCCCGGTAGCTCGACGATTTGGTTACGGATGGGATCGTTCGGGCCCGTTCGCGTCGTGGTCGGCAATGGAACGACGACGCCGAACGCTCCCTATACGGTCGTCCCCAACCAGTATTCGCTGCTGGACAAAAGCGATCTCGTCTTCGTCGATGCGCCCGGAACCGGCTTCGGACGGATCGTCGGCGAAGGCAAACCCGATCAGTTTTTCGGCGTCGATCCCGACAAACGCGCGTTCGCGCAGTTCGTCTCGCGATACATCACGACGTTCGACCGCTGGAATTCGCCGAAGTTTTTATTCGGCGAATCCTACGGAACGCCGCGATCCGCTCTGTTGGCGAACGAACTTCAGAACCAAGGTATCGGCGTCAACGGCGTGATCCTGCTGTCGTCGGTTCTCGATTTCGGGCTCGATTGGGATACCAATTTCACGCCGACCGCGATCGGCGGGGGCGATTGGGCGTTTCCTTTCTATCTCCCGACCGAAGCCGCGGCGGCGTGGTATCACGACGCGTTGCCGGGCGGCCGCGGCGGCGTCTCGCTGCCCGACTTTCTGAGCGGCGTCGAACAGTTCGCGATGACCGACTACCTCAACGCGCTCGCGCAAGGTTCCAATCTCTCGCCCGATGCGTTCGCTTCCGTCGTCGCTCGCGTGCACGGCTTTACCGGGATCTCCGAACGGTACATCCGGAATTCGAACCTACGTATCCCGTACTGGCGCTACATGACGGAGTTGAAGCGCGATCAAGGGATCGCGATCGGCCGGTACGATGCGCGCTATACGGCATTCTCGCTCGACCCGATTGCTGACCAAACGGACTTCGATGCGACGGACGCGGCGACGGTCTCGGCCTACGTCGCTTCCGGCAATGCGTACCTTCGCCAGACGCTCGGCTACCACACCGACCTCGAGTATCGCACCGAGATCAGCGTCTTCAAAGACTGGGATTGGAAACACAACGGCCAGGTGCCGGCCAACACCGCGCAAGATCTGGCACGGGCGATGGTCTACAACCCAAACATGCAGGTCTTCTCGGCGGCCGGTTACTACGACTTGGCGACGCCGTTTTTCGCGACCGTCTACACGCTCAACCACTTGAACGTTCCGCCGCCGATTCAAATGAACATTTCGTACGGGTTCTACGAGTCGGGCCACATGGTGTATCTCAATCCCGAAGCGCTCGCGCAGTTTCACGACGATCTCGAGCGCTGGTACGATCGGGCGCTCTCCCAGCACTGACGCCTTTCGGGCGCCCGGTTTACGGCGCCGGTTCGAGAACGGCGACCGGGAGTATCGCGAAGAGATCGCGAGCGAGTACGACGGTCCCATCGGCATCGACGCGCGTTTCGACGACCGAGCCGGTCAGGCGATCGACGTAACGGCGCGGCTCGCCTCCCGGCAGGCGAACGCTTTCGTCCCCGAACGCGACGTCGAGCGACGCATCGTCCCGTGCGAGCACGTCGCGCACGAGGCGCGGGACCACGACGAGGATATCGTCGCGGAAGAAGGCGACGAGCGATTCCGCCCGTTCGCCGGTCGTCTCGAGCGGCACGTACGATCCGTCGAGGAACGTCGCGGGACGTTCTTTACGCAGGTGAAGGAGCCGCCACGTCACGTACGCTTTGATGCGGCCGTCCTCCCACGATTCCACGAGCTCTCTCGCGAGCGGCGCGATCTCTCCGCGCGCCACGCGCTCGTCCATCGCTTCGAGTGCGTGCAAACGTAACTCGTAATCGACGGGGCGGCGGTTGTCGGGATCCACGAGCGAGAGATCCCAGAACTCGCAGCCCTGATAGATGTCGGGAATGCCCGGCACCGTGAGCTTCAGCGTCGTCTGTGCGAGGCTCGAAATCGCGCCGAGCGTCGCACACTCGCGCGCCAGCGCCTGGAGCTCGGCGAAGAAGATGTCGCCGCGATTCAGCGTGAGGATGTCGCGAGCGAACGACATCGTCGCGTCTTCGTACGCGGCGTTCGGATTCGTCCAGCTCGTGCGAAACTTCGCCTCGCGAAGTGCCTTCCGCAAGTAGGTTTCGATGCGCTCGATGTACGCGTCGCGTTCGGGCATGGCGATCGACTCGGGATCGACATCGAGCCATTCGGCCGGCCACGTGCCGATCAAGACTTGGTAGAGCATGTACTCGTCGTTTGCGGTGGGCGCCTCGCCGTTGTCGAGCATCGTCTTGCGGAGCTCGTTAAGGCGACTCCATCGTTCGATCGTGCGATCCCAGAGTTCGGGCATTTCGGTGAGCGCGTCGATGCGCGTCCGCACGTCTTCGCCGCGTTTGTGATCGTGCGTGGCCGTCGCGAGCATCGCGTGCGGAAAGCTTTCGGCGCGCTCGGTGTTGAGGTGATGGAACGCGTTGACCGAGACGCCGAAGCGGCGCGGGTCGCCGCCCACTTCGTTGAGCGAGAGCAGGCGGACGTACCGATAGAACGCCGTATCCTCCACGGCCTTCGCCATCACCGGGCTCGTGTATTGCTGGAACTTCATCGCGAAGCGCAGCACGGCGCGCCGGTCGTAGTTCGGCGATTGTGCGGGGAGCGACGCAGTGAGAACGCTCTCGAGAAATTCGAAAACGCGATCGTCTCCCAGGCCGCTCCGCCGCTGCGCCGCACCGGTCGCCCACGTGATGTACTTGCGATCGTCGTCTTCGATCGCCTCGCTCGTCACGTACGTTCGATAGATCGGGAACGACGCGATCGTTTCGACCAACGCATCGCGTAGCACGTTGTACGTGTAATCGTTCGAGCGGCGATCGGTCTCCGCGATGCGGTCGAGCATCGTGGCGAGCACGGCGAGCTCGCTCGCGAGCGTCGACTCCATGATGTCTTTTTTCGCGCGGTAGGCGAACTGGTCGAAATTCGCGCTGATGCCGGCGAAGCGGCGGTACGTTCGGTCGAGCGCGAGCTCCGCGTGCGAATCGACGAAGATGCCGTTGACCTGATTCATGAAGTCGTAGCCGGTGGTGCCCGCGATGTTCCAATCGTGGCGCAACGTCTCGAAGCGCGCGAGGATCTTTTCGACGACCAGATACTGCGGGTGTCCGAGCGCCGCGGCGCGATCCTGAAGGAACGTGCAATATCCGCCGGGGTTGAAGAGCCCGTCGACGTGATCGATGCGCAAGCCCTGAACTTTGCCGCTCTCGATCAGCTCGAACACGAAGCGGTGCGTCTGCGCGAGAACCTCGGCGTCTTCGACGCGAAGCCCGGCGAGATCGTTGATGTCGAAGAAACGACGGTAGTTGATCTCGTCGGCGGACACGCGCCAATAGGCGAGGCGGTAATTCTGCCGTTGCAACAGCGCGTCGAGGCGATCCGCGGCGGCGACGTCGTCTTGCCGCACGTGATAGTATTCGAGCGCCGCGTCGATCGCGCGACCGATCGCGGGCTCGCGTGCGACGCTCGAGAGTTCCGCCTTGAGTTCGGTCGCGCGTTCGTGTGAGGCACCGTCGAATTCCGCGGCGAGCGCGCGCAGTGCCCAAGCGGCACCCTCGCGATGCTCGACGGCTCGCGAGAGAAACTCGCCGTACGACGACGTGGCGATGGGAAAGCGCCGATCGAAGTACGCGATCGAAAACGTGCCCGTCTCGAGATCGAACGTGGGCTCGAGCTCACCCCGTTCGAGGACGCGGCCGTAGTAGTCGCCGAGAAACGGCACGAGCACTTTGCCGCGCATTTCGCCGCGTAGCGGGCGCCAATCGATGTCGAAGTATTTCGCGTACGGCGACGCTTCGCCCCATTCGAGCACGTCCTGCCACCATGGGTTGTCCCCGCCGCCGACACCCATGTGGTTCGGCACGAAATCGAGAATGTGGCCGATACCGCGCTCCTGGAGCGCGGCGATCATCGCCGCGTGCTCGTCCACGGTGCCGATTTCCGGATTGAGCTTGTTCGGATCCGTCACGTCGTACCCGTGCTCGCTCCCGGGCCGTGCCTTGAGATACGGCGATGCGTACATGTGGCCGACGCCGAGCATGGCGAGATACGGCGCGATCGCGCGCGCATCTTCGAAACGGAAGCGCGGCGTGAACTGCAGACGGTAGGTGGAAAGCGGGGTTACGCTCGGCTCCAACGCACGCTCCATGGCGGCGCGAGCGCGTTCGGGAACGTCGCGTCGTGCGTCGTGAAGAGCACCGTTCCGAGCGCGTCGCTCGTAAAGCCCGCGAGCGGTTCGCCACCGAGATTCGCTTCGAGCAGCAGCGTCGTCCCGTCGTCGAGTCGGAAATGCGCCCGCAAGCCGCGCTCGCCGACCGTCTCGTACGACGCGTCGCCGCCGCGAACGCGCGCGATGAGCGGCGCGATCTCAGCGCTTCGGATCGAGAGCAAGCGCGCGTAATAGTCGAGCCACGCCGCGTGCTCCGGCTCGTTAATCTCCGCCCACTTCAACTTCGAGCGTTCGAACGTTTCGAGCGCGACGGGATCGGGAATCCGCTCGCGCTTCTCGGGGTCCGCGAACTCGGCGAAGCCCGCGAACTCGCCGCGCCGCCCTTCGGTGACCTTGGCCGCGAGCTCGGGCTCGAAGTCGCAGAAGAAGAGAAACGGCGTGCTCGCGTTCCACTCTTCGCCCATGAAGAGCATCGGCGGCGGAGGCGCGAGCAAGAGCACGGCGAGCATCGCACGCAACGCATCGTGCGGGGCGAGCGCGCCGATCCGCTCGCCGAACGGCCGATTTCCCACCTGATCGTGGTTCTGCAAGAACGTGACGAACGCACCGAGCGCCAAATGCGAGCTCGGCGTCCCACGCCGCTCTCCGCCACGAAACGGCGATGGATCGCCCTGATACGCGAAGCCTTGCGTGATCGTACGCCCGACGAGCCCGATCGTGTTCTCCGCATAATCGCTGTAATAGCCGTCACGCTGGCCCGTAATAGCCACGTGGGCGGCGTGATGCGCATCGTCGTCCCACTGCGCGCGAAACCCGGCCTCGAGCAGCGGCGCTTCGTTCGCCTCGTTCTCGAGCACGAGATGCACGGGCCGATCGACGCGCGCGTTCACCGTCGCCGCAAGCTCGCGCAAGAAATGCCGGTCCTCACCATCATAGATCGCATGCACCGCATCGAACCGCAAGCCGTCGAACCGATATTCGAGGAGCCAGTACAAAGCGTTCTCGATGAAATACGAACGCACGGCATCGCGATTGCCGGCCTCGACATCGATCGCGGCCCCCCACGGCGTCTTATGTCGCTCCGTATAGAATTCGGGCGCGTAGGCGTGAAGGTAGTTGCCTTCGGGACCGAAGTGGTTGTACACCACATCGAGGTAAACGGCAAAGCCACGCGCGTGCGCTTCCGCGATAAAAGACTTGAGTTCGTCCGGCGTCCCGTAGTTATGCGTCGGAGAATACGGCAACACGCCGTCGTAGCCCCAGTTCCGCGTGCCGGGCACTTCCGCGAGCGGCATGAGCTCGATTGCGGTCACGCCGAGCGCCGCCAGATGGTCGAGCTTGGTCTGCGCGGCCGCGTAGGTCCCCTCCGGCGTGAACGTGCCGACGTGCATCTCGTAAAAGACGTGCCGATTCCACGGAAGACCACTCCAGGCATCATCGGGCCACGCGAACGACTGCGGGTCGATGACGATACTACGCCCGTGGACGCCATCGGGTTGGAAGCGCGATGCGGGATCGGGAAACGTCAAATCGCCGATGCGAAATGCGTACGGCGTTCCCGGCCCCGCGTCCGCGCGGACGATCTCGTGGAAGCCGCCCTCAACGCGCTCGAGCTTAGCGGTACGCTCGTCGCCATCGCCATAGACGATATCGACGCTTTCCGCGCTCGGCGCGTAGAGACGAAAGCGGACGGCACCGCCTTCTTGGAGCTGCGCGCCGAAGGGCATAGCGTGACGGAAGCGTGTGGAAACGGCATGCATCGTTCGAGAACGTACCCCGCGGGTTCGCCCTCAAACGCGGCATAGGCCTCTCACTTATGCGGCGGTGTGGCGTGCCCCGGCATGGAACGAAAGGGCGACTCCGTTCATGCAGTAGCGCAACCCGGTCGGCTGCGGCCCGTCATCGAACACGTGCCCGAGGTGCCCGCCGCAGCGCGAACAATGCACCTCCGTCCGGTCCATCAGCATCGACGTGTCGTGCGACGTCGAGACCGCGTTCGGCAACGGAGCATAAAAGCTCGGCCATCCGGTTCCACTGTCATATTTCGTCTTCGAATCGAAGAGCGGCAACGCGCATCCGGCACAGTCGTAGATCCCCGCTCGCGTCTCGTGATCGAGCGGACTCGAAAACGCCATCTCCGTGCCCTGGTGCCGAAGCACGTCGTACGCCTCGGGCGAGAGCCGCTGCCGCCATTGGGCATCCGTGTACGCAACCTGGTACGAACGACCGGCTAGCGCCGGCCGAGCGCGCAGCGTTGCGACCGCAACCGCCGCCCCGGCGACCGTAAGAAGAAATGAGGCTCGAGAATTTCTGACCATCGTACTCATTATAACGCGTAAGGACCACGAAGAGACGTAGCCCACCTTACGCTCGGCTGAGATCGGGGCGCCGGCTCGGGCTGGCGGCTCGGGGTGTGTTGGCCGGAGCTCGGACGAGGAGCGGAGGCACGGATGCCGGGAGCGACGAGCCGGGCAGTGGTCAAAACTGCATGGATGCATTTTTGACCAGCGGTCCGGCCAGCACACCCCGAGCCGCAGACCGCGCCGCCGCCCCGATCTTCAAAAGAAAGTTTCTCCCGAGGACGAAGGGCTCGGTATGAGCGATTCCGTTCTTCTTCAGGCTCGCCAGGGTGGCGTTCTGACCTTGACCCTGAACCGACCCGAGAAGCTCAACGCGTTCAACGACGCGCTCGTGCACGCGTTGATCGCGGGGCTCGAGGGAGCGGCGACCGACTCGTCCGTGCGCGCGATCGTTATTCGTGGTGCCGGGCGTGGTTTCTCGGCCGGTCAGGATCTCGAGGTGTTCGTCGAGCGACGGAATTCACCGAACAAGATTTCGGTGGCAGAGCATCTGCGAGAGACGTACAACAAGCTCGTCACGTTGATTCGTGAGATCGATAAGCCGGTCATCGCTTCGCTGAATGGCATCGCGGCCGGTGTTGGTCTCTCGACCGCGCTCGCGTGCGACCTTCGGATCGCGGCCGATAATGCGGTGCTCACGCTTGGGTTCTCGAAGATCGGGTTGATCCCGGATGGCGGCGCGAGTCTCATGCTGCCGACGCTCATTGGCCTTGGGCGCGGGCTCGAGCTTGCGTGGTCGAGCGATCGTATCGATGCGGCCGAAGCACATCGGCTCGGGCTCGTGAATACGGTCGTTCCCGCGGCCGAACTCGAAGAGCGAACGCTTGCGTATGCGGACCGGTTTGCTTCGGTTTCGCCCGTTGCGGTCGGGCTTACGAAGCGCGCGTTCAATGCCTCGGTACTTCCGAATTTTACCGCGTGGCTCGAGGCTGAAGCGACGTTCCAAGAAGAGGCGGCCGCCGGTCCCGATCTGATGGAAGGCGTGACGGCATTTCTTCAAAAGCGCGCGCCGGCGTTCGCGGCTCGATGACGCAGACCATCGTCGCGCCCGCGAGCACCGATCTTTTCGATCTTACCGGCAAGGTCGCGATTATTACCGGGTCGACGCGGGGTATCGGTCTTGCGATCGCCCGGCAATTCGCGCGGCGTGGGGCGAAGGTCGTGATATCGAGTCGCAAACACGATGCGTGTGAAGCGGCGAAAGACGAGATTATCGAAGCCGGTGGAACGGCGATTGCGGTTCCTTGCAATATCAGCGCGAAAGAGCAGCTGACCGCGCTCGTCGAC
>Ga0116229_10008770_pt1 | contig 15605 bp, 14 predicted proteins | sample S1TSphgellanicum_3_FD_87313 | JGI IMG/M metagenome (GOLD analysis project Ga0116229, IMG submission 87313) | Host-associated microbial communities from peat moss isolated from Minnesota, USA - S1T2_Fc - Sphagnum magellanicum MG | ecosystem: Host-associated > Plants > Peat moss > Unclassified... | reverse complement strand
CGCCTGCCAATGCCCCGCCTGCCAATGCCCCGGCCGAGCTCGTGGCGCTGTTCGACGTGGACAACACGCTGCTCGACAACGATGCGGTGCAGGAGGAGCTGACCCGGTTACTGGACCGGGAACTGGGGGCACCGATACGCGAGCGCTATTGGGCGATCTTCGAGGCGCTGCGAGCGGAACTGGGCTATGCCGATTACCTCGGGGCGCTGCAGCGGCTGCGGCGCGAGGCTGCGGACGATCCGCGCCTGCCGCTGGTGTCGGGTTTCCTGCTGGACTATCCGTTCGCCAGCCGCGTCTACCCTGGTGCGCTGGCGGCCATCGCGCACATGGGACGGCTGGCAACCACGGTGATCCTGTCGGACGGCGACATGGTGATGCAGCCGAACAAGATCCGGCGCGCCGGGCTGTGGGAGGCGGTAGCCGGACGAGTGCTGATCTACATCCACAAGGAACAGATGCTCGCCAGCGTTGAGCGACGCTACCCGGCAAGCCGCTATGTCATGGTAGACGACAAGCTGCGTATCCTGACCGCGGTCAAGCGCTACTGGGGCGATCGCGTCACCACCGTGTTCCCGCGCCAGGGACACTTCGCGCACGACGAGAGCATCGTGGCTGCCAATCCACCCGCCGACCTGTCCATCGGCGGCATCGGCGATCTGGCCGGCTATGATAGGGCCGCTTTTTCCACCAACGACGGACAGTCTCCACCAATCGGACATTCCCAGTGAGTAACGAGCGAATCAATCCCCTCGCGGGACAGCCGGCCCCGCGGCAGATGCTGGTCGATGTGCCGCGGTTGATCACGGCGTATTACACCAGGCGGCCGGATCCGCAGGTCGCCGAGCAGAAGGTCAGCTTCGGCACCTCCGGGCATCGCGGCAGTTCATTACAGAACAGTTTCAATGAATGGCATGTGCTGGCGATCAGCCAGGCGATCTGCGAGTACCGCCGGCAGCACGGCACCGACGGGCCGCTGTTCCTGGGCAGCGACACCCACGCGCTGTCGGAGCCAGCCACCGCCAGCGCGCTGGAAGTCCTGGCGGCGAACGGTGTCGAGCTGATGCTGGCCCACAATGATGAGTACACGCCCACGCCCGCGGTGTCACACGCGATCCTGTGCTACAACCGCGCGCGCCAGTCGGGGCTGGCGGACGGCATCGTGATCACGCCGTCGCACAATCCACCCGATGCCGGCGGCTTCAAGTACAACCCGCCCAATGGCGGCCCGGCCGACACGGATGTGACCGGCTGGATCCAGGCGCGCGCCAACCAGCTGATTGCCGCGCAGCTGGCCGGGGTCAGGCGCATCGGCGTCGAGCAGGCGCTGCGCAGCCCGGGCACGCACCGGCACGATTACCTGTCGGCCTATGTCGGCGATCTCGACCAAGTGATCGACCTGGACGCCATTCGCGCCGCCGGCATTCGCCTGGGCGTCGATCCGCTGGGCGGCGCCGGCGTGCACTACTGGGCGCCGATTGCCGAGCGCTACCGCCTGGACCTGACCGTGGTCAGCGACGAGGTCGATCCCACCTTTCGCTTCATGAGCGTGGACTGGGACGGCAAGATCCGGATGGACCCGTCGTCCAGCTACGCGATGCAGCGCCTGATTGCGCTCAAGGATCGCTTCGACATCGCCTTCGGCTGCGACACCGATCATGACCGGCATGGCATCGTCACCCGCAGCAGCGGCCTGCTGCCCACCAACCATTATCTGGCGGTGGCGATCGATTATCTGTTCACCCACCGCCCGGCCTGGCGCCCCGATGCGGCCGTCGGCAAGACCGTCGTCAGCAGCCAGATGATCGATCGGGTGGCGGGCAAGCTCGGTCGCCGCTTGTACGAGGTGCCGGTCGGCTTCAAGTGGTTCGTCGGCGGCCTGCTCGACGGCTCGCTCGGCTTCGGCGGCGAGGAGAGCGCCGGGGCGACGTTCGTGCGCCGCGATGGCAGCGCCTGGGCCACGGACAAGGATGGCATCATCCCGGCGCTGCTGGCGGCGGAGATCACCGCACGGGTGGGGCGTGACCCCGGTGTCATCTACCGCGAGCTGGAAGCGCAGTTCGGCGAGTGCGTCAGCGATCGGGTGGACGCGCAGGCGACTCCGGCGCAAAAGAGCCTGCTGGGCAAGCTCTCGCCGCAGCAGGTGACCTCCAGGGAGCTCGCTGGCGAGCCGATTCGCAGCATTCTCACCCAGGCGCCAGGCAATGGCGCGGCGATTGGCGGCCTGAAGGTGATCGCCGAGCATGGCTGGTTTGCGGCGCGTCCGTCCGGTACCGAGGACATCTACAAGGTGTATGCCGAGAGCTTCAGCGGTCCGGATCACCTGCAGCGCGTGCTGGCGGAGGCTCAGGGCATCGTCGGCGCCGCTTTGTCCGGCGTCTGACATCCTATACGTACGTTTGCGTACAGACTGTCATCTGGCCGGCGTCTAATTATTGCAAGACAAACCTCTTGCAGGGATCACAGCGATGGCCGAAGTCAACAAGCTGCAGGCGCAACCGCTGCAGGAGCAACCGCTGCAGGCACAACAGCCGCTGTCGTCACAGCTGCTGCAGCGCATGCACGCCTACTGGCGGGCGGCCAACTACCTGTCGGTCGGGCAGATCTACCTGTACGACAACCCGCTGCTCAAGCGCCCGCTGGCACTCAGCGATATCAAGCACATGCTGCTGGGACACTGGGGGACGACGCCGGGACAGAATTTCATTTATGTGCACCTGAATCGAATCATCCGGGCGCATGACCTCGACATGATCTACGTGGCGGGTCCGGGCCATGGCGGTCCGGCGCTCGTGGGCAACACCTATCTCGAGGGCACCTACAGCGAGATCTATCCCGACATCAGCCAGGACGAGGCCGGGTTGCGCAAGCTGTTCAAGCAGTTCTCGTTTCCCGGCGGCATACCCAGTCACGTGTCGCCGGAGTGCCCGGGCTCGATCCATGAGGGCGGCGAGCTCGGCTACTCGCTCAGCCACTCGTTCGGTGCGGTGTTCGATAACCCCGAGCTGATCGTCGCCTGCGTCATCGGCGATGGTGAGTCGGAGACCGGCCCGCTGGCGACCGCGTGGCATTCCAACAAGTTCCTGAACCCGATCAGCGACGGTGCCGTGCTGCCGATCCTGCACCTGAACGGCTACAAGATCGCCAACCCCACCGTGCCGGCGCGCATCGAGCGCGAGGAGCTGGAGCAATTGCTGCGTGGCTGTGGCTGGACGCCGTACTTTGTCGAGGGCGACGATCCGCCGAAGATGCATCAGTGGATGGCCGCGACGCTGGACCAGGCGCTTTCGGATATCCGGCGCATCCAGTCGCACGCGCGCAGCGGCAACGATCCGGGTCGGCCGCGCTGGCCGATGATCGTGCTGCGCTCGCCCAAGGGCTGGACCGGGCCGAAAGTCGTCGACGGCCTGCAGATCGAAGGCACGTTCCGCGCGCACCAGGTGCCGCTGGCGGTGGACGCAGCGCATCCCGAGCACCTGCCGCTGCTCGAGAGCTGGTTGAAGAGTTACCAGCCCGGGGAGCTGTTCGACGCGCTCGGTCGGCTGAAGCCGGAACTGGCGGAACTGGCACCCGTCGGTACGCGCCGCATGGGCGCCAACCCGCACGCCAACGGCGGCATATTGCTGCGCGACCTGCGAATGCCGGAATTTCGCCAGTACGCGGCCGAGGTGCCGGTTCCCGGTGCTCCCGGCATCGGTGATACGCACGTGCTGGGCCGGTTCCTGCGCGATGTGGTCCGGCTCAACCAGGAGCAGCGCAACTTCCGCATCTTCGGCCCGGACGAGACGCTCTCCAATGGCCTGGAATCGGTGTTCGAGGCGACGCCGCGCCAATGGGACGCCGCGGTGCTGCCGAACGATGAGTTCCTGGCGCCTACCGGGCGCGTGATGGAGATGCTCAGCGAGCACCAGTGCGAGGGCTGGCTGGAGGGTTATCTGCTGACCGGTCGTCACGGACTGTTCAACTGCTACGAGGCCTTCATCCACATCATCGATTCGATGTTCAACCAGCACGCCAAGTGGCTCAAGGTCACCCTCGGATTGCCGTGGCGGCGCAAGATCGCATCGCTGAACTACCTGCTGTCATCGCATGTGTGGCGGCAGGATCACAACGGCTTCACGCACCAGGACCCGGGCTTCATCGACCACGTGGTCAACAAGAAGGCCGAGATCGTGCGCGTGTACCTGCCGCCCGACGCCAACTGCCTGCTGTCGGTGATCGATCACTGCCTGCGCAGTCGCCACTATGTCAACGTCGTGGTTGCCGGCAAACACCCCTCGCCACAGTGGCTGGCGATGGACGCCGCCGCGCGCCATTGCGCCGAGGGCGTCGGCATCTGGCAGTGGGCCAGCAACGACCAGGGCGGCGACACCGACGTGGTGATGGCCTGCTGCGGCGACGTACCGACGCTCGAGACGCTGGCGGCGGTGTCGATCCTGCGTGAGCGGCTGCCGGCATTGAAAATCCGCGTGGTCAACGTCGTAGACCTGATGAAACTGCAGCCCCAGAGCGAGCACCCGCACGGCTTGAGCGATACCGACTTCGATGGCCTGTTCACCCGCGACAAGCCGGTCATCTTCGCCTTCCATGGCTATCCGACGCTGATCCACCGCCTCACCTACCGCCGCAACAACCATCACAACATCCATGTGCGCGGCTACAAGGAAGAGGGCACGATCACGACGCCGTTCGACATGACGGTGCTGAACGACCTGGACCGCTGGCACCTGGTGATGGACACCGTCGATCGGCTGCCGCAGGCCGGCGGCGCCGGCCAGTACCTGAAGCAGCAGCTGCAGGACAAGCTGATCGAGCACCGCCAGTACATCGACCTGAACGGCCAGGACCTGCCGGAGATCCGCAACTGGCGCTGGCCGGCAGCCCCGCATGCCTGACAGCGTCACCAGCACCGCCGACAACGTCGCAAAGGCCGGCAACGTAGAGAAGGCCGCCAACGTCGGCAGCGTGGTCTCGGTGCGTGGCAGCGTGGTAGACGTGCGCTTTTCGTCCCAGCTGCCTCCGGTCTATGCGCTGCTGCATGCCGGGACTGACACCCAGGTCGTCATGGAGGTGCTGGCGCAGGTCAGCGATGACACGGTGCGCGCGATCGCGCTGACGCCGACCCAGGGCCTGGCGCGCGGCATGCGGGTGACCGACAGCGGCGGCCCGCTGCAGGCGCCGGTCGGCAAGACCATCCTGGCGCGCATGTTCGATGTCTTCGGCCATGCCATCGATGGCGGCGCGGCGCCAGCGCCGGTCGAATGGCGCAGCGTGCATCGCGATCCCCCGCCGCTGGCGCGGCGCTCGACGCAGTCGCAGATCTTCGAGACCGGCATCAAGGTGATCGACGTGCTGGTGCCGCTGGAGCGCGGCGGCAAGAGCGGCCTGTTCGGCGGCGCCGGCGTGGGCAAGACGGTGCTGCTCACGGAACTGATCCACAACATGGTCGGACACCAGGACGGAATCAGTATCTTCTGTGGCATCGGCGAGCGCTGCCGCGAAGGCGAGGAGCTGTACCGCGAGATGAAGGCCGCCGACGTGCTGCCGCACATGGTGATGGTGTTCGGCCAGATGAACGAGCCGCCCGGCGCGCGCTTCCGGGTCGGCCATGCGGCGCTGACGATGGCCGAGTATTTCCGCGACGATGAGCATCGCGACGTGCTGCTGCTGGTGGACAATATCTTTCGCTTCATCCAGGCCGGCATGGAGGTCTCCGGCCTGCTCGGACAGATGCCATCGCGGCTGGGCTACCAGCCCACGCTGGCGACCGAGCTGGCCGGGCTCGAGGAGCGCATCGCCAATACCGATGCCGGCGCGATCACCTCGATCCAGGCGGTGTACGTGCCGGCCGATGACCTGTCCGACCCGGCGGCAGTGCATACCTTCTCGCACCTGTCGGCATCGCTGGTGCTGTCGCGCAAGCGCGCCAGCGAGGGCCTGTTCCCGGCAGTGGACCTGCTGCAGTCGAACTCCACCATGGCCACGCCCGGCATCGTCGGCGAGCGGCACTATCGGCTGGCGCAGCAGGTGCGGCGCACGCTGGCGCAATACGAGGATCTCAAGGACATCATCGCGATGCTCGGACTGGAGCAGCTGTCGCCGGAGGATCGCAAGGTGGTCGGGCGGGCGCGCCAGCTGGAGCGCTTCCTGACGCAGCCGTTCTATACCACCGAGCAGTTCACCGGCATCAAGGGCAAGCTGGTGAGCCGCAAGGATGCGCTCGACGGTTGCGAACGCATCCTGCGCGATGAGTTCAAGGACTATCCGGAGCGCGCGCTGTACATGATCGGCGCGATCGATGAGGCGAAGGCGCCGGCGGCAGCCAGTGCCCATGCAGCTTAAGGTGTTGCAGCCTTACGCTGTGTTTGCCGACCAGGCAGGCGTTGCGCGCATCGTCGCGCAGAGCCAGGACGGCTCCTTCGGGCTGCTGCCGCATCGGCTGGACTGCGTCGTCGCATTGGTCCCGGGCATCCTGGTGTACCAATGCGATACCGGGCCCGAGGTCTACCTCGCGGTCGACGAAGGGGTACTGGTCAAGTGCGGCCAGCAGGTACTGGTCTCGGTGCGCCGGGCGTTCGGCGGCACCGACCTGGCATCGCTGCGCGCGGCGATGGCGCGCGAATTCCTGGCGCTCGATGCGCAGCAGGCGAGCCTGCGTTCCTCGCTGGTCAGGATCGAGTCCGGTTTCATGCGCCGACTGGCGGATTTGCATCGTGGCGGTGCCGCCTGATGAATCGCCCCAACAATGACAACGGCGCGGGCGTGAACCGCATGCGTGGCGCGGCACAGTTCCAGCGTCAGATAGACGCCGGCATCGCGCGCAAGCTCGACGCGCAGGCGCATCCTGACCGCATCATCTGGTTTGGGCTCGGGACGATGGGCCTGATCGGCTGGTCGGTGAGCGTGCCCATGCTGTTGGGCGCAGCGCTCGGCAACTGGATCGACCGACGTCATCCGGGCGTTCACTCCTGGACGCTGGCGCTGATGGTCGCAGGCCTTGCCCTGGGCTGCTGGAATGCCTGGCACTGGGTGACACGTGGACAGCGGGACATGCCGCACCGGGACATGCCGCACCGGGATGGCGCCGGCGATGATTGAACTGCCCACCGTACTGGCCGTTGCGGCGGCACTCGTCACCGGGGTGGTACTCGGCGCCGTGTTCTTTGGCGGGCTGTGGTGGACCGTGCAGCGCGGCATGCACTCGCGCCATGCAGCGCTGTGGTTTTCGCTGAGCCTGGTGCTTCGAACCGGCGTGGCACTGCTCGGGTTCATGCTGGTCGCGCACGGCTCCTGGAGCCGGTTGGCGATCTGCCTTGCAGGCTTTGCAGTGGCGCGCGTGATCGTGACGCGGCTGACTTCACTCGCGCCAGCAGCGTCAGCGTCAGCGCCAGTGCCAGTGCCAGTGCCAGTGCCAGTGCCAGCGGAAGCGGCGGCGGCACCAGCAACAGCATCAGCGCTGGCCGGGAGCCGTCATGCGCCTTAGCCCCGACCAGCTGGTGCTGTGGCAGCACGGAGCCGTGCGGCTCAACGCGACCATCGTATTCACCTGGGGACTGATGCTGCTGCTGGCCGGTGGCGCGAAGTTGATCACGCGCGGACTGTCCAGCGGTCCGGATCGCTCGCGCTGGCAGAATCTGCTGGAGATCATCGTCACCGGCATGGCGCAGCAGATCGAAGCGGTCGGATTGACCAAGCCGCGCCAATACCTGCCGTTCCTGGGCACGCTGTTCCTATTGCTGGCGACCACCGCGCTGGGAACGATCATCCCGGGATTCGAGCCGCCGACCGCGTCGCTGTCCACCACCGTGGCGCTGGCGCTGTGCGTGATGGTGGCGGTGCCGATGTACGGCATCATGGAGCAGGGCCTGGGTCGCTACCTGGCGTCCTACCTTGAGCCCACGGTGCTGATGCTGCCGTTCAATATCATCAGCGAATTCTCGCGCACGCTGGCGCTGGCCGTGCGGCTGTTCGGCAACATGATGAGCGGATCGATGATCGTCGCGATCCTGCTGAGCCTGACGCCGTTCATCTTTCCGCTGGTGATGACATTGCTGGGGCTACTGACCGGCATGGTGCAGGCCTATATCTTCAGCATCCTCGCTGCGGTCTACCTGGCGGCCGCGACCCGCGCCAGCGAGCCTGCGCGCGATGCCGACGCAGCAGCGCGCGCTGCCGGTGGACCAGCGCCTGCAGCCGGCGCGCCGCCGGCCCCCTGAATGAATCACCCGGATCTACGGAAGGAGGCATCTTGGATAGCATGACCATCATTGCGGTGGCGTCGATCGTCACCGCCGGCATCACCACGGGCATTGGCGTGCTCGGGCCGGCACTGGGAGAAGGCCGGGCGGTGGCAACGGCGCTGAGCTCGCTGGCGCAACAGCCCGATGCGTCTGCCACCATCACACGGACGCTGTTCGTTGGCCTGGCGATGATCGAGTCCACGGCAATCTACTGCTTCGTGGTATCGATGATCCTGATCTTCGCCAACCCGTTCTGGAACGCCGTGGGCTCTCACGCCGCGGGGAAGTAACGCCGTGCTCATCGACTGGTTCACCGTTGCTGCCCAGGCGCTCAATTTCCTGGTGCTGGTGTGGTTGCTGAAGCGCTTCCTGTACCGGCCGGTGCTCGATGCCGTCAGTGCGCGCGAGCAGCGTATTGCCAAGCAGCTGTCGGACGCGGCCGCCCAGGCAGCTTCGGCCACCAGCGAGCGCGAGCAGTTCGAGCACAAGAACGCGGAGTTCGACGCCAAGCGCGCCGCCCTGCTGGACGCGGCGCGTGAGCAGGCGAAGACGGAAGGTGCGAAGCTGCTGGAGCTGGCGCGCCAGCAGGCGGATGCGCTGCGCTCGCGGCTGCAGGAATCATGGCGCGACGAACAGCAGCTGCTGGGCGCGGAGATCGCGCGCCGTACTAGCGATGAGGTGTTTGCGATCGCGCGCAAGACGCTCGCGGACCTGGCGGGCGCCGGGCTGGAAGAGAGCATGACGCGCGTGTTTGTCAGCAGGCTCGACGCGCTGGGGGATGGCGACCGGTCGCTGCTCGCCGCAGCCGCAGCCGCAGCGCTCATCGTGCGCACGGCCTTCGAGCTGCCCGCAGCGCAGCGTGGCGCGATCGAACAGTCGATAACCCGGATCTGCGGGACTGCGGCGCGCGTGAGCTATCAGACCCTGCCGGGCCTGGTCACCGGCATCGAGCTCTGTGCCAGCGGACACAAACTTGCGTGGAGCATCGACGACTACATGAGCGCGCTGGAGAAGAGCACGGACGCGACATTGGCAACCGCAACTGCAGCCGCAACTGCGGGCGCGACGCCGCCGGCTGCAAAGGCGGTACCGGACGCGCCGCCGTCGCCAAAGGCGGCACCGGCCGCGCCGCAGGCTGCAAAGGCGGCACAGGCCACGCCGCCGGCGCCTCGCGCGGTGCCTGCCGGCACCGGATGAATGCGCCGCCAGACAGCCTTGCGCTCGTGGTCGAGCGTACCTTCGCGCGGTTGCGGCAGGCGCGCACGGATTTCAGCGCGCCCCTGAAGCTGCGCGAGGTGGGAACGATTACCAGCCTGTCCACTGGGATCGCCAGTGTGTCGGGACTTCCCGGCGTCGGCTTCGAGGAGTTGATCAGTTTCGCTGGCGATGTGTCCGGCATCGCGTTCAACGTGGATCCCACCGAAATCGGCGTCGTGCTGCTCGGCGACTACTCGCGCCTGCAGGCTGGCGAGCGCGCCGAGCGCACCGGACGGGTGATGGACGTGGCCGTAGGCGACGCGCTGCTGGGGCGGGTGATCGATCCGCTGGGCCGCGCCCTCGACGGCAAGCCGGCGGTGACCAGCGATGCGCGGCTGCCGATCGAGCGTCCCGCGCCGTCGATCATCGATCGCGCACCGGTGACCGAGCCACTGCAGACCGGACTGAAGGTCATCGACGCGCTGATTCCGATCGGGCGCGGCCAGCGGGAACTGATACTCGGTGATCGGCAGACCGGCAAGACCGCCATTGCGCTGGATGCGATCCTCAACCAGCGCGGCCAGGATGTGCTTTGTATCTATTGCGCCATCGGCCAGCGCGAGTCGGGCGTCGCCAAGGTGATTGCCGCGCTGCGTGAACACGGCGCCATGGACTATACGGTGGTCGTCGTCACCGCCGGCAACGATGCGCCCGGCCTGACCTACATAGCCCCGTATGCAGCAACCAGCATTGCCGAACACTTCATGGGGCAGGGGCGCGACGTGCTGATCGTCTACGACGATCTCACCAATCACGCGCGTGCCTACCGCGAGCTGTCGCTGCTGCTGCGGCGGCCGCCGGGGCGCGAAGCGTTTCCGGGCGACATCTTCTATATTCATTCGCGGCTGCTGGAGCGCGCCACGCACCTCGGCAAGGCGCAAGGCGGTGGTTCGCTCACCGCGCTGCCGGTCATCGAGACCGAGGCGCAGGACATCTCCGCCTACATACCGACCAACCTGATTTCGATCACCGACGGGCAGATCTACCTGTCGCCGTCGTTGTTCGAGGCCGGGGTACTGCCGGCGGTCGACGTCGGCAAGTCGGTCTCGCGCGTGGGCGGCAAGGCGCAGCGCGCAGCCTACCGCGCGGTGGCGGGCGACCTGAAGCTGTCCTACGCCCAGTTCGAGGAGCTGGAAAGTTTCGCGCGCTTCGGTGCACGCCTGGATGACGACACTCGCAAGAGCATCGAGCATGGCCGACGCATCCGCGCCTGCCTGAGGCAGGCGCAGTTCTCACCGGTATCGGTGGCGGCGCAGATCGTGGTGCTGCTGGCACTGACGGCAGGACAGTTCGACACGGTGCCACTGGAGCAGATGAGCGCAGCCGAGCAGGCGCTGCGCGAGGCAGCTGCCGCCATGCCGACTGCGTTGAGCGAGCGATTGAACAGTGAACAGACGCTGGCTGATGCGGATCGTGCGGCGATCATTGCGATCGCCACCGGCGTGCTGGCGCACTTTCAGCCGGCCGCCAAGCCTGCGGCAGCTCCTGGCGCTGCTCCTGGCGCTGCTCCTGGCGCAGCTCGTGCCGCGGCACCGGCCGCGGCCGCCAAGCCGTGAGCGACACCCGCGCCAGTCTGCGGCACAAGATCGACAGCGCCGGCGAGCTGCGATCGGTGGTACGCACGATGAAGGCCGTGGCGTCCTCGAGTATCGTGCAATACGAGCGATCCGTAGCGGCGTTGGCGGACTATGCGCGCACGGTCGAGCTTGGACTGAGCGTGTGCCTGCGCCACGCCGATGCCAGCGACGTGCCGGATGGAGCGCGCACTGCGGCGCACTCTGGCCCGACTGCCGCGATCGTGTTCGGGTCCGACCAGGGACTGGTGGGGCAGTTCAACGATACGATTGCCGACCACGCCGTCCAGGCGCTGGCGGATGTTCCCGGGCCGGTCAAGGTCTGGGCCGTGGGCGATCGTGTGCAGGCGCGGCTGGCGGATGCGGGCCGTGCGAGCAGCGGCCTGTTCGCTGTTCCAGCCGCCGTGGGCGCGATCAGCGCGCTGGTGACGCAGATCCTGGTTGCGACGGATCCGCCGGACGGCAACCCGCGCCTTGCCGAGCTGTACCTGTTTCATAACCGGCCGGGTAGTGGCCTGCCGGGTGGTGGGGCGCTCTATGCCCCGGTGACCGAACGGCTGCTACCGCTGGATGCCGCGTGGCGGCGCGGGCTGATGCAGCGCCACTGGCCAACGCACGCTCTGCCCGAGGTGCTCGGCAGCGGCACCACGACGCTTGCCGCGCTGATTGGCGAATACCTGTTCGTGTGCCTGTTTCGGGCGTGCGCCGAGTCGCTCGCCAGCGAGAATGCGAGTCGCCTGGCGGCGATGCAGCGCGCCGAGAAGAACATCGACGACGTGCTGGACGGCATGAAAACCACCAGCAATCGCCTGCGGCAGAGCTCGATCGACGAGGAGCTGTTCGATGTCGTGTCCGGATTCGAGGCGCTGTCGCATTAGCGCCTGTGTTGCTGTAGGCGAATTTACCCGGCAAATCAGATGGTGCGGAAAGCTCCGGTGCATGAGCCGGTCATATACACTGCGTTGATGACACGCCGTGGCTACATGAAGGCGATGAACGTCGCGTTGAGCGTGGCGATGAGCGTCGCGCTGAGCGCGGCGCTGAGCGCGGCGCTGAGCGTGGCGCTGAGCGCGGCCATGCTCTCTGACGTCGCGGCGGCGAGCCTCGTGCTGCCGCCGCTGGTGCAACCCGCCAGCAACGAGCACCACGACGGCAAGGTGATCTGGGTGGACCTGGTGACGCCGGACATCGCTGGCGCCAAGCACTTCTACGGCGAGCTGTTCGGCTGGCGCTTCGACGATATACACGGCGGCCATGACGACTACTCGATCGCGTCGCTCGACGGCATTCCGGTTGGCGGCCTGGTGCAGCGTGCGCTGCAGCCGGGCGAGCAGCACCAGCCGGCGTGGCTGACATTCATCTCGGTGCGCGATGTAGCGGCAGCCGAGCGCAGCATCATCGCTCATGGCGGCCAGACGCTGATGGCGCCGCGCAACTATGCCAATCGCGGACGCCAGGGGGTGTTCGCAGATCCGCAAGGAGCGGTATTCGCGGTCCTGCAATCCTCCAGCGGCGACCCGCCCGATGTACTGGCGGCTCCAGGGGAGTGGATCTGGAGTTCAGTGATGGCGCGCGACGCCGACCAGGACGCGGCGTTCTACCAGGACGTGTTCGGCTACGAGGTGTTCGAGAATCCAGCCACCGACGGTGCCACGCATCTGGTCCTGTCCAGCGACCAGTATGCGCGCGCCAGCCTGAATTCGTTCCCGGCCGACGCCGCCAAACGCCATCCGCACTGGCTGAATTTCGTGCGTGTCACCAGTGCAGCCGATAGCGCCGCCAGGGCGGTCGCATTGGGAGGCCGGCTGCTGGTGGCGCCGTTCACGGACCGCCATGGCGGACAGGTCGCGGTGGTGGCCGATCCCGCTGGCGCGCCATTCGGCCTGCTGGAATGGTCCGAAACGGCCGACCAGGCCGGTGGCCAGTCCGACGGCCAGCAGGGCGCAAAATGAAGGCGCTAGTGACGCGTCGGTCGATGCGCGCGATGATCTTGATGCTGGCGTCGACAGTAACGGGTTGCGTGGTCGGGGGCGGCTACGATAGCGGCGCCAGCGTGGATTATGGCGTTGGCTTCTACGAGCCCTATGGATACGAGTACGGCGGCTGGGGCCCAGGCTACGGCGTCGGTCCGCCGCGGCGCGGCTATGAGCGCGGGGATCGAGGGGACGGCCACGGAGCACCACATCCCGCCTATCGACCAGCAGCGCCGTCGCGGTCGATGCCGTCGCTGCCGTCGCATTCGCGTGGCAGGTAGGTCGCTTGCGGCCGCCAGGCTGATCATCGACGCGCGACCGTGCTCGCTACAGTGGATTGCGGCCGCGGATGATGCGCACCAGCACGACGACGACGGCAATCACCAGCAGCACGTGAATGAAGCCGCCGAACGTATGCGCCGATACCATCCCCAGCAGCCACAGGATCAGCAGCAGTATCGCAATGGTCTCAAGCATGAAGATCTCCCGGGGCGGCGGCGCAACGCCTGATTGTGCAGCCTAGTGACCGCGTTCGCCGCGGTCTGTACGCTGGCGCACGCAATTGTGGCAGCAGTTGGGCATCATGAAAATCAATCCAAAGGATTATCGCGTACACGAGGGTGCACGGGTACGGCTGCAGAAGTGGCCCACCCGGGTGAAGGCGGCATACAGGTCGGAGCAGCACTACCAGAAGCTGCTGGGCGAACATGTCGAGCGGCTGAGCGAGCTGCAGCAGCTGCTGTACGCATCCAACAGCCACGCGATCCTGCTGATCTTCCAGGCGATGGATGCCGCCGGCAAGGATGGCGTGATCAGGCACGTGATGTCGGGCGTCAACCCGCAGGGCTGCCAGGTGTCAAGCTTCAAGCACCCGAGCCCCGCTGAGCTGCAGCATGATTTTCTCTGGCGCACTACCCGTGAACTGCCGGAACGCGGCCGCATCGGCATCTTCAATCGTTCGTACTACGAGGAGGTGCTGATCGTGCGCGTGCATCCGGAGATCCTGCGCAGCGAGGGATTGCCGGAAGAAGCAGCAGACGAGAATACCGTCTGGCACGACCGCTATCGGTCGATCGCGACACTGGAGCGGCACCTGCAACTGAACGGGACGCAGATCATCAAGTTTTTTCTGCACCTGTCCAAGGACGAGCAGCGCCGGCGGTTCCTGGAGCGCATCGATACCCCGGAGAAGAACTGGAAATTCAGTCTCGCCGACATCGAGGAGCGCGGTTTCTGGAAGCAGTACATGACAGCGTACGAGGAATGCCTGGGCGCCACCAGTACCAACCGCTCGCCGTGGTACGTGGTTCCGGCTGACGATAAGAAGAACTGTCGCCTGATCGTCTCGCAGATCGTGGTCGACGCACTCGACGCCCTGGAGATGACCTATCCGCGACCCAGCGCTGCGCGGAAGCGCGAGCTGCAATCGATCCGCAAGCGCCTGGCGCGCTAGGAAGCAGCACTGGCTATTCCGCCAGCCCGCGACGCTGCACGCTGAGATCCTAAGTTCGCAAATGGTCGAAAACGGGTCGAAAACGGGTCGAAAACGGGTCGAAAACGGGTCCAAATCGGGTCCAAATCGGGTCCAAAACGGGTTTTGGTGCGCGAGCTCTAACACGCACGCTGGCACCGGGGTCGTTCGTGGCGGTCACGCGCTGGCCACATTCGACAACATATTGATAATAGAGGGTAAAAAACTTTCCGGCTCAAGCTAAGCTTGGGCGCTGCCGATAGCCTCGCTGAGCATTATTACAGGCGAGTATCGCTTGGCCGAAGCCGTTGACTGGAGACGAAGGCATCTCGAGGCGCTGCGCGAGATGGAAACCGAGGAGCGCCGCTGGCGCGGGGTCGAGCAGATCCTGCGTCGGCTGGTGACGCGCCTGTGCGCCATCGCAATGGGCCATGACGCCCCCCTGGACGCCCCCCTACAGACACTGTCGGCCGCCGTGCGTCGCGATGCGGACGAAAGGCAGCTGGAGGCGCTATATGAATCGTTGACCAGCGCAGTGCTGGCAATGGAGAAGTCCGCGCGGCAGCAGCAGCCTGTGTCGCCTGTGTCGCCGGGGTCGCCGGGGTCGCCTGTATCGCCGGGGTCGCCGACGCCGCCGGTGTCGCTCATGCCGCCGATGCCGCCGATGCCGGCGAGGACGGCCGATGACGCGGCGCGGCCGGGTGCGGCCACGGCCGTGCCGGCGGCGCTACGCGCGACGATCGCGATGCTGATCGAGCGGCTGGCGCAGTCCGAGCCGCGTGCTGGCGAGCTCGCGGCGCTCAATCGAGACCTTGCGGCCGCCGCGGATGATGCCGCGCTCGCCAGTGTGCTGCTACGGGTCGGAGACCTGGTGGCCGAGCAAAGCGCGGTGATCGCACGCGAGCGCACCGAGGCGGTCGTGACCCTTGCGCAGGTGAACGAGCGGCTGAGCGAGATGGCGGATTTCCTGAGTGGTTCCAACGCCGAGCGCGAGCGCGATCATGAGGATCGGCAGACGATGAACATCAACCTGCTGGCGCAGATGACGATGCTGAGCAGCGAGATGCAGGCGCACAACGACCTGACGACGCTG
>Ga0116229_10008769_pt1 | contig 15606 bp, 11 predicted proteins | sample S1TSphgellanicum_3_FD_87313 | JGI IMG/M metagenome (GOLD analysis project Ga0116229, IMG submission 87313) | Host-associated microbial communities from peat moss isolated from Minnesota, USA - S1T2_Fc - Sphagnum magellanicum MG | ecosystem: Host-associated > Plants > Peat moss > Unclassified... | reverse complement strand
GACGATAGGCGTCGACCCTCATATCGCTTATGCAGCGGTCCCAGGAACCAACCAAACCACATTCTGGCCGTCCGCCAGATCCGCCGCAGCAAAGTCCCGCGCCGCGGCCTCGTCCGATGCAGCACGCTGCGTTGCGTCCCGGCGTGCATGCTCCAGAACGATGGCGGGCACCGAGGGGTGATACAGCACCAGATTAGCACCGTGGATCTGCTTAAACGCGCGCAGTGTCAAAGCGTCGGGATCATCGACCGGCACATTGATGATGGTGAACCCACCGCCTGCGAGCGTCTCAGCGAGCAATTGCTCGATATCCGGATCCTCACCCGCGGCGATTCTCGCAACCCAGGGTCCGCCCAATAGCCCATCCCAGAAGCGTCGCCGCACAGCCTCGTCCGGAAGCGCTGCACGAACCCGGTCACGCCAGCGCGCCGACAATTCGGCAAGCCGTCCGATTCCAGGGTGAAGCAGCAATTCGAGGCGCGCGCGGATCAAACGGGCCAGCACCGGCGCGGCCCCGCCGGTCGAAATCGCCGCCACGACCCGACCGCGATCAACGATCGCCGGCATGATGAAACTGCATAAAGCCGGCTCATCGACGACATTCACCGGGATCCGCCGGGCCCGAGCCGCGGCGGCGACCGCTTCATTGACCTCTGGATCGTCGGTTGCGGCGATGACGATCTCCGGCTCATCAAGATCATTCGGCTCGAACGGCCGCGCATCATGATCAATCTCGCCCGCGAGGGCGAGCGGCGCCAGCGCGGCGGAGAGCTGAGGCGCCACGACCCGAACCCGTGCACCGGACCGCTGCAACAGCGCGACCTTGCGGGCGGCAACCGCCCCGCCGCCCACCACCAGGACCGGCCGACCCTTCACGCGCAGAAAGATCGGCAGGAAATCCATGCGGCTTATTCCGCCGCGTCTTCCGTCGGCACCAGTGCCGCGAGCCGGTCGACGCCCCAGCGGTGACAGAAATTGCCGAACGCCTCATGGCCTTCGCGATGGCGCGCCCAGAGGGCGATGACCGGCTCCAGCGTCTTACCGATCGCGTCGATCCTGACCCGCTCAAACACCCGGCTATTGAGCCGCGTCCCTTCGAAGTCGCCACCTAGGAAAATCGCGTAAGTATCCGGCGTGCGCCCGACGAGGCCGATATCGCCGACATAGGGCCGGGCACAGCCATTCGGGCAGCCGGTAATACGCAAGGAAATCCGCTCGCCCGCCAAATGATGCCGCGCCAGCACGCCTTCGAGATCGGCCACGATATCGTCGAGCACGCGCTCCGCCTCATTGAGCGCAAGGCCGCAGGTCGGCAGCGCCGGGCACGCCATGGCCCAGCGCCGGATCGGCGTCCAGGCGCCCGGCAGTTCGACACCCTCCGCCACCAGAATGGCCTCGACCCGCGCCCGATCCGCTTCGGCGACATCGGCGAAATAGATATCCTGGTTGGGCGACAGCACCGGCCGGACGCCGATTTCACCAATCACGCGCCGGAACGCCGTTGCAAGCCGGATCGCCCCCTTATCCTCGATCCGGCCGGCCTTGACCGGCAGGCCAAGAAACCATTTGCCATCGCCCTGCTTGTGCCAGCCTTGATGGTCCTTGACGTGGAAGCGCCCGAGCGGCTGTGACGGCTGAAGCGTTTTCCCAAGCCGTCGTTCGAGATCCGCCTTGACCCAGTCGAGCCCCTTGGCATCGACGACATATTTCAGCCGTGCATGCCGCCGATCCGCCCGATCGCCATTATCCCGCTGGAGCGCAATGACCGCGCGGACCGTCTCAAGCAATTCGTCAGGGCCGACAAAAATCAGCGGCGTCGCGATCCGGGCATAGGTGTGCGGCTTGTTGTGTGTAAGCCCGAGACCGCCGCCAACCGCGAAATTATAGCCGACCAGATCGTCGCCATCGAACACCGGCAAGATCGCGAGATCATTGGCCGCCAGAATATCGATATCGTTATCCTCGGGCGTGCCGATGCCGATCTTGAATTTGCGCGGCAGATAGGTCGGGCCATAGAGCGGATCGATTTCAGGCTCGCTCGTGGGGGCGGCCACGATATTCTCGTCGCCGACCCAAATCTCGTGATAGGCGCGCGTCTGAGGCTCCAAGGCGGCGGCCAACATATCGGCATCCGCACACATGCGCCGGTGCCTCGCATCCTCATAGGGTGCCGCCGACACCATGATCGTGCGCACGACGTCACCGCAGGCGCAGAAGCTGGTCAGCAACGCCTGGTTAATGCCGTTCATCGTGGCCCAGAGATCGCCTTTGGCGATGCCGTGGAACTGGATCGACTGGCGCGTCGTGATCCGCATCTTGCCGCCGCCAAAACGCTGCGCCAGTTCATCGAGCGCCAGATATTGGGCGCCCGACATCCGCCCGCCCGGCGTTTTGATGCGGATCATGAATTCGATGCGCTTGCCTTCGCCGCGCTGCTTCAGCGCGGTGGCGCTGTCCCGATCATAGCCTTGGTAGACGCCATGAAATTTGAGCAGTTGATGGTCTGCTTCAGGCATTTGCGGGGCATCAGAAGCGAGCGATTGCGCGATCGTCCCGCGCAAATGCTGGCTCGCCACCTTCATACCCTCGACCTTGGACAGCTTTACCTCGGCCATCTGAATGATATCCCGCTCGAATCCGCTATTTTGGAAGTTTGTATAATGCAGCGCAGAGAACGGGATCTATGTTGTTCCGATAGGGCGCCCATGCCAGGGCTAACCTAAATCACGAAATCAACCATGCCGTCACATTTGCTCGACAGCCCGACCAGGCGGCTCTCGCGACAAAGGTCGCTGAGGCTGATCCGATCGAATTGTTCCAGCATTTGAAGATGCACCCGCGCCACCATAGGCAAGACCACAAGCCGCATCGATGGTGAGGACGAGTCATCGATGTCGGTCGGTTTGTCGAGCTCCAGCACCGCACGCGCGATGGCGCCGACGGTAATCGCACCCCGCTCGTCACCGAGACAATAACCGCCATTTGGACCGCGCACGCTCTTCAGTAAGTGCGCCCGCGACAATCTTTGGAGGATCGATTCGATCCTGCGCGTATCAAGACCTTGGTGCTGTCCGAGCTCTGCCGCCGAGACCGGACCGGACGCGCCGTTAAACGCCACATCAAGCATGATATCGATGGCGAGCAGAAACCGACGGGGTAGCCATGCGGCCAACCCAACCAATCCGGCGTCCATAGTCGCATGCTCCCTCATTGATGTTAGCGAAGTTGCGGTCAAGGCTTGCCTCCATCCCTAAAAACGGCATCATAATGAGCCCAAGGGTAATTCGGTTAAAGTCTCGTTACGCGAGGCGTCGGCAGCGAGGTATCTTCTTGACCTTCCAATTCTCCAACATCGCCGACTCAGCAGACGCATCAGTAGAGCAATACGACCGGAATCTGGCTGTATTGGTTCCTTGCCTGGATGGTCTTTACGCCAATGCGGTCGAAGCGATCATCGATGGCGCAGCCGACGCAGCGCCGCATATCCTGGTGATCGGCGCCGGCTCCGGCTTACTGGCAGCGCAGATTCGAGCGGCCTTGCCGGGTGCGTCATTGCATCTCGTCGATGTATCGGAGGCGTTGCTCGAGGTCGCGCGGTCACGCTTTCCTGAGAACGCGGCGGTCAGTTTTGAGGTCGGCGATCTTGCCGTTCACGATCTCGCCGGCCCGTGGGATATGGTCGTGTCCGCGCTTTGCGTCCATGCTCTCCCTGACGCCGAGAAAAAATCCCTGTTCAAGCGGATCCATGATGCGCTTCGCCCCGGCGGCATGTTCATCATGATTGACCAGGTACTGGGACCGAGCCTGATCGCGGAGGCGCGCACCCATCGGATCTGGCAAAATCGCGCGCGGACACTCGGCATTTCAGAAGCCGATCTCAGTGCAGCGAAGAATTATATGAAGATGGGTCGCTGCGCACCGGTCGAGGCACAGCTGCGCTGGCTCGACGAAGTCGGCTTTATCGAGGTGGATTGCAGCTTCAAAGCATGGCGCTTTGCCGTGCTGATCGCCCGGCAGGCCTTTTCAGCCGATCGGAAGCTTTAGAGCGGCGAAGGTTTTTCCTCCCCGACTCCAACCAACCCGGCTCAAGACAGGATCAACGACGTCGCGTTGAACGTGTCGAACCATTCTTTGACGGCACTCATCCCGCGCTCGGTTGCGGGTTCGATTTCTTCAGTCAATTGCCAGATTTCCTGATCCGCACCGGCTCGGCACGCCAGTTCCAAGCGCCGCGCCAATTGATGGACCTGCACGGCTCCGAAATTGCCCGATGTGCTCGCAAGATCATGCGCCGCTTGTTGCACCAGCGCGGCATCGTGGAGGCCGACGCCTTGTCGGAAGCTTTTGAGGATATCGGCGGTCGACTCGATATAGCTTTCGAAAAGCTTTTGGAGCGCATCGCGCGGGACGGCGCGGGCCAATGCCAACAGGGGGACCTCATCAAAATATATATTCGGCGTTTCTGTCACTGGCGGCGGCGGATCGATGGTTACCTGCTCTAACGACGACGCCTGACGCAGCCAAACCCCGACCGCATCCAGCAATTGTTCCCGCTTGAACGGCTTAGACAGGTAGTCATCCATCCCCAGCCCAATATAGCGCTCGCGGGCCCCGCTCATCGCGTTGGCGGTGAGGGCAATCACCGGAACCACCGATTTGACCGGCCCCATCTCGCGGATTCGTCGGGTCGCTTCGACGCCGTCCATAATCGGCATCTGAACATCCATCAGCACAAGATCATAATCCGCCGCGGCGACAGCAGCGACCGCATCGCGGCCGTCGGCGGCCGTGTCGACCAAATATCCCTCGCGTGCCAGCAAGGTTACGGCGATCTGACGATTAACCGGGTTATCTTCGGCGACGAGAATTCGTTTCGGCTTCGTGTCCGAAACAATATCAGTGAGCCCCCCGGCCTCGATGCGCCCATGCGGCACTGCGGGGGCGTGCAACTCGGCTGGAAAGCCGAACATTCGATTGAGCGTTCCAAGTAGAACCTCGTGCCGAAATGGCTTTAGCAGCACCTCGTCAAACAGCAAAGGCCGCTCGTCGCGTAACGAGGTGGCGACATTCATCGAAGAAGCGAGCAGAATTTTGACATCACTGAAGCGATGATCGGCGCGAATCCGCCGGGCGAGCGTCTCACCAGCCATCCCCGGCATCATCTGATCGAGGACGAGAAGCCGGTAGCTTTCGCCCCGATGCCAGACCCGTTCCAACTCGGCGAGCCCGTCAAAAGCGTCGGCGACGGACGTGACCTGCATACCCAACGCCGCCAATTTGCGCTGCATGAGTTCCCGGTTGGTCTCGACATCGTCGACAACCAGAGCCCGCAGCCCGAACAGCGCGACGCCATCCGACATGAACATCGGCGAACTGCCAAGCGGCTCGCTAAAGCGCGCGGTGAACCAAAATCGACTTCCCTTGCCAAGTTCGCTCTCGACGCCGATTTCACCGCCCATCAGCTCGACAAGCTGGCGCGAAATCGACAGGCCGAGACCGGTCCCGCCGAACCGTCGGGTAATCGATGCGTCGGCCTGGGTGAATTTGCTGAACAGATGCTGCTTCACATCGTCGGCGATGCCGATCCCGGTATCGATCACATCGACCCTGACCGAGCTGCAGCCGGCATCTGTCGCCAGCGGCTTTACCGTGATTTCGACGCTGCCGAATTCGGTGAATTTGATGGCATTGCCAAGGAGATTGAGCAGAATTTGTCGGAATCGCGTTGGATCACCGTTATAGGCACGACGCACCGCCGGATCGACCGTGACGGATACGGAAAGCTGCTTGTCCCAGGCATGGGCCGCCATCAGTTCGATCGTACTATCGACTATATCGCCGAGATCGAAATCGATATTCTCAAGTTCGACGCGGCCGGCCTCCAGCTTCGAAATATCGAGAATATCATTCAAAATCGCTAGCAGCGATTCGGCCGAATCACGCACTGTTTCGGCAAATTGCCGCTGGTCGGCCGTCAATTCGGTATCGAGCAGCAACCCGTTCATGCCGATGATCCCATTCATCGGCGTGCGGATCTCATGGCTCATATTGGCCAGAAAATCGGACTTCGCCCGGTTGCCGGCTTCGGCGGTGATCCGCGCCTCTTCCGCTTCGATCTGGGCTTGGCGGAGCCTCTGTTGCTGGCGTTCCCGCTCGGTATTATCGATGAAGGCGGTCACAAAGCCGCCATCCGGCAGCGGAATATGACGCCCGTCCAGAATCCGGCCTTCGGCCGTAATGCGCTGAAATTCATGCGGTATCGGCGATCCGCGGAGTTGGACGAAGTCCTCGACGAATGCGTCGAGCTCGGCATCGGTGAACTCAGGATGCAGATTGCGACCAAAATGACGGGCAAATTCGCCGATCGGTTTGCCAATTTGATAGAGGGCGGGATCAACCCCCAGCATCGCCGGAAACAGCTTGTTGAAGGCCCTGATCTTCAGATCCGGCGTCAATAACGCGACACCGGCCGGCACATTCTCGATCAGGATTGAGAACAAGGCATTCTGGTGATCGAGGGCGGCCGCCTGTTCCTCAAGCCGAACGCGCGCGGCCTCCAGCTCGTCATGACGCTGTTCTTCATCGGTAATATCGATGACGGCATCGATGAAATTCCCGTCCGGCAGCGGAATATGCGACGCCTGGAGGACCCGGCCGTTGGGCGCAGGCCGCTTGGTCCGCATCATGCTGCGCATCGACATTTGCGCAATGAGCTCGTGCTGAAATGCCTGATGATGCGCATTATCCGCCGATGGCAGAACGAGCCGGGCGTACTGCAAGGCGAACCCCGCCACGGTCGAGCCAAGTTTGCACAGATCGGGCGGCAAACCCGTCAGATAGGCATATTGCGAGTTAAACGCCTTGATCGTGAGGTCCGGCGACAACAGACAGATGCCGACCGGAACATTATGGATCAGCATCTCGAATACGTCGTTTCGGCGATCGATTTCGGCCGCCTGATCCCGCGCGTGCTGATCCTGCCGGCGTAACGCGACCGCCGCCGCCTTCACACGCTGCGCCGATCGCGTCAGCGACAGAAAGATGGTGACGATACCGAACACGGTCGCAACGGCAATCGCCGCCAGACACTGACTCAGCTGGCCAGGGTCGATGGTTTCAGCTTCGACAACCCGGCTCAGCACCGACACGGAAACGACGACGAACGCCAGCAGACAGCCGCCGACCATCATCAGCGGGAGCTGCCACATATCCCGCTCCGCTGCTGTCGAGCCCTGTGAATTTCGTTCGATGACCATCACCGCGGTCCAACCCACCTCTCAGAGCACGATGTCCTGAGGCCCAGGCGCCCCCAAATCGATAACATTTTCACATTTATACATTAAGAGACTAATTTCCCGATCAAGATCGAGCCATCTTCACCGGATCCCGCTCTCACGACACGGCACAACGCATTACTAGGACCGGACTCTCTATAAAAACTCATTAAAATTTTTAGTCCTCTCGTATTATGCGCCCTCACAAATTGACCGTATTGAGGTTAGCGAAATCTTAGCGGAATTCGACATCGCAGAGTAGAAATGAATGATAATGCGATGTTCCGGGTTTGCGAGACCTCCGGCAGCGCCATGACACCGGTCGGACGCGATAGCAGCGACACGGTTTCAAGCCACTGCCACACCGCAAGCCCTGGCAGGCCGATCACGAAATCAGGGAGCCGTTTTGCAATCGATAAGGCAAGCGATATCGATGCCGATAAACCGAACAGCGACCCGAGCAAGAGAAACCCGCCCTCCTGAACACCAAGAGCCCCAGGCACGGTGAACGCCGCGCTGCGAACGGCCTGACCCAGACTCTCGATCACCAGACATTCGGACCAGCTCGGCTGCACGCGCATGCCCGACAGGCCAATCCAGATTTCGATGATCCCGGTCGTCCATGCGACGAAATGGATCGCTGCGGCGAGCGCAATACGCCGATGCCCGGCATAAAGCCGACACAGCGAGGGCTGCAGATCGATGCGGCCAGCCGTCGCCAGTGACGGAAAAATCCGTCCCGCCGACGCAAGACCGCGATCAACCAGGGCGAACAGCCCCAGCCGTTGCGCCAGGAAGAACCCGCCGAGCGCCGGAACCGCTGCGATGAGGACGCCGCCGATATCGTGAATCGCCGGGACATCGCCAAACGCCCACCACAGCGCGCCAAGCCCGATCAGCGCAAATACCCCTTGCGTCGCCGCTTGCAGCAGCAAATCGACCATGATGCTGGCGCCCGCGAGCCCAGGCGCCACGCCGGACCGCGCCAGCCAGCGGCCGCCGATCATGTCGCCACCGACCTGTGCCACCGGCAGCAGCGCGTTGATCGATTCCCGAATCAACCGCAACCCGATATAGAGCCACGGCGACCGCTGCACCTCGCCGGACAGGATCACGCCCCAGGCGAGGCCGGCAAGGGACAGCGCCACGAGCCGTATTGCGACGAGGAGGGCCAGTCCCCATCCCACCATCGCAACGCCGCTGAAGATCGCGCCCACGCCGTTCGACAACAAAAGGGCCACGAAAACCGCGATCCCCGCGACGATAAGCCCTGCCATGACTATTCGGATCGACATGCGCGCCTACGCCTTTCGGCAGCATGACTGAGAGATACGAGGCTAAGCCGGCTCCTATCCCCACACAACCGAATAGCCGCCGCGGCCCATCCGCGCCCTAAGTCGGTGTTCGGTGTGCGCTGTGCTGAGAGTTTGAAGTCAGGCCGCAACATGGACCGCGACGGAATTAGGCTGACATAACCAACTCTGCAATTCATTCCGCACCCCTGCTTTGAGCCCCTGAGAGAATTTGTGGGTCGCCACCGTGCCGGAGGCAAGTCGGCTCTGGCCGCGCGGCATCAAGAGTGGTGCAGCCTCGTCACCCGCGCTACACTTGCCCATGATCATCGCTCCCTACGGCACCTGGGTGTCGCCGCTGACATCCGACGCATTAACCGGACGCTCGATCGGGTTCTCAGCGCTCAGGGCCGACGAAAATGCGCTTTACTGGCTCGAATCGCGCCCGTCCGAAGCGGGGCGCTCGACGCTCATGCGCTGGACCGCCGCCGTCGGGCTGGCGGAGTTGACGCAGGCGCCGTTCGATGTCGGGACGCGCGTTCATGAATATGGCGGCGGCGCCTATAGCGTGGCGCAAGGGCGCATCGTGTTTTCCGATAAGCGTGACGGGGCGGTTTTTCTGATCGAACCCGGCAGCGAACCGCGCCTGATCGCGGCAATTGGCGATTGTCGCTATGCGGATTTCAGCTGGGATGCCGCCCGGCACCGCGTTCTGGCGATCCGTGAGGATCATCGAGGCTGCGCGCCGAACGCGCCCTGTGCCGCGATCGTGGCGCTTGAGCTCGACCCGCCCGATCCTACGCTGAATGACGGCGTGGTGCTGCATCAGGGGCCCGATTTTCTGGCGGGACCCAGACTCGATCCGACCGGCAGCCACCTCGCCTGGATTGAATGGAACCATCCCGATATGCCGTGGGACGCGACGCACCTGATGGTCGCCGACCTCGACTCCGTCGGTAAGATTGCGGTCGCACAGCAAATTGCCAAGGACGAACGCGCGTCAATCATTCAAGCAGAATGGCAGATCGACGGCACGCTGTTGTTCAGTTCGGATCGTTCCGGCTGGTGGCGACTCTATCGCTGGCACCGGGACTCAGGCGCTATCGCCGTCTTGTCGCCTGACGGGGTCGAGATCGGGGGACCGGCCTGGAATTTGGCGCCCTGCCACTTCGTTACCCTGCCCGACGGTGAGATCGTGTGCAGCGTTGTCGTTGGCGGCCGACGCCTCGCCGCACGCGTTGCCGACGGATCGATCGAATTATTGCCGCTGGACGCGGTCGCGCAGAGTCCGGTCCCATTTGAGGGCGGTCTCGTCGCGATCATCACACCGCGCGATGCGCCGCCCGCCATCGTGCTGACCCAGGATGATACGACGCTTACGGTGCTCCGATCATCAGGACCGGTAATTCTGGCGCCGGAACATGTCGCCAGGGGCGAGGCGATCCAGTTTCCGACCGGCGATGGCCTCACCGCGCATGCCTTCTTCTACCCGCCGACCAATCCGGGTTTCGCGGCGCCACCCGACACCAAACCGCCTTTGATCGTGCTGAGCCATGGTGGACCGACCGCCATGACCAGCGATGCGCTGTCGCTGGCGATCCAATGGTGGACCAGCCGCGGCCTTGCCGTGGTGGATGTGAATTATCGCGGCTCAAGCGGCTATGGTCGCGCCTATCGCGATAGTCTTAATGGCGAATGGGGCGTCGCCGATGTCGAGGATTGCATCGCGGCCGCGCGCTATTTAGCCAAGACCGGACGGGTCGATGCGGCACGCATGGCGATCCGCGGTGGCAGTGCCGGCGGCTTTACCGTGCTGGCAGCACTGACCCGATCCGACCTGTTCAAAGCCGGCGCCAGCCTCTATGGCATCGCTGATCTCGCGCTGCTCGCCCGCGATACGCATAAATTCGAATCGCGCTATCTGGATCGGTTGGTCGGTCCGTTGCCGAGTGCCGCCGCGCTTTATCGAGACCGCTCGCCGCTCCATCAGATCGATAAGCTGACCGCGCCGATTATTTTCTTCCACGGGCTGGAGGATCGCGTCGTGCCACCCAACCAAGCCGAAACCATGGTCACCGCCATGGCAGATCGTGGCTTGCCGGTCGCCTATTATACATTTCCCGGCGAGGGCCACGGATTTCGTCGGGCCGAAACGATCCGGCGCGTTCTGGAACTCGAACTCGATTTTTACGGCAAGATCTTCGGCTTCACGCCGATCGGACTCACAGAAACGGCCGAGCTTTTCTCAAATACGCAAGATTCTTGATATTTCCGGGATTGACGCCCTAACGACCCCTCCTATTTAATTGATTTGAAACCTTATCGTTAGGGCTGTCGGCATGGCGGATGCCCCTAACGTCTTTGGCCGAGAATGTGATTCCGACCGTCAGCCATGATCGTTTTGGGTAAACCCGAGCGAGGCACGGCATGAATCTGATATTGGTCATCGATGATGATGACGCGATGTGCCGAACCATCTCACGGATGTTGAGCCGTAACGGATTTGGCGTGATCACGTCATCTAACGGTCAGGACGCCCTAAAGCTCTGCGCCCAGCATAAGCCGTGTATGGTCATTACCGACCTGATCATGCCCCATAAAGAAGGCATTGAAACGATTCGCGCGCTCCGCGCGAAAGATCCGGCGATGCCGATCCTCGCAATTTCCGGCGGCGGCATGATCAACGAAACGGCGCTTCTGCATTTGGCGAGTGCCCTCGGCGCGAGCGAGACACTGGCAAAGCCGTTTACCCATGGCCAGCTGATTGCGAAAGTCGAACGCTGCCTCAGCCGTCCCGCAGCGGCTGAGATACTAGGTGAGACAGAGCTCATATCGGCTCGGGTTACCCTTGAGACTTGACCTCGGCGCGCCGACCCTTTCTTATGCCGCTCACTGAACCTTGGAGTTGCCGCAATGCAGCCGTTAGATGCCGATCTATTTCTTGTCCGCCATCTTGGCGATAATCTGCAGACCGCCACGCAGCGCATGTTCGCATTTGTGTTGGTAGGAGCTGCGGTGATCGCATTGATTGTTCGCGTTATCGGCTGACGACCAGCAGACCGCTTGGCGCGGTATCACTCGCCGCTGCGGATATAATGGTTGAAGTATTTTTCCGCCATCCGATCGGTGACGACAATGATACAGACATCGGTCGTATCGAACTCTGAATCAATCACGGCCCCATCGCCGATATAGCCGCCGAGGCGCAAATAGCCTTTAATCAGCGGCGGCAGCGCTGACAAAGTCGCGCGTGCCTCCAGCTCGGCGACCGCGGTTTCGACATCGACCTCCCGCTGCGGCAGCAAATCGGTGCGCACATAACGGTGCGGCAGCGCGCGGGCGCGCACCTCTTCCGGTGCCAGATGGTTGTAATGAAGATAGGACAGCGTCTTCGCCAAAGCCTGCGGATCGGTTCCCGGCAGGCTGCCGCAGCCGAACATGATCTTCACATCGTGAAAGACGACATAGGTCGCAATGCCGCGCCAAAGCAGCTGCATGGTTGGGCGATTACGGTTCGACGGCGCGACACAGGCGCGGCCAACCTCAAGGATTTCGCCCTTCACCGCCAGCAGGCGCGAAATATCAAACTCGGTCGCGGTATAGAAGCCGCCATTCGGTTCAGCTGCACTGCGCCGGAGCAGCCGATAGGTCCCGACAATCGTACCGCCGGGTTCACCCAAGCTGTGATCGACGACGAGAAGATGGTCGCAATATTGATCGAATCGATCAAAGTCGCGGCCTTCGGCATGCATCTCCGCCGTCGGTTTTGCCGTCATCTCTTCGTAAAAAACCCGATAACGCAGCCGCTGAGCGGCTTCGATATCTTTATCGGATCGGGCGATCCGAACCTCTAGATCGCCGCTGCGGATCCCGTCATAGAGTGAAAATCCTCCAGCGCCGACAAACTCTGCGGCATCTGTTTCCCATCGGCGCACGGCTGCGTCAACCATCAGGTTCCCTGCAAGTCTCTGTTAGCACCCCGCGCTCACAAAGCGGACACGCGTGACACTCTTCCCGACGAGCGATGCGGTCCTCGTTGTGAAAAACGCAGGAGGGGGAGATATAACCCCGTCGGATGCTTATATACGAGCTTCATCGCGGTTTTATGACACAGCTGCTGTCGTTGCAAGTCCGGCGTTGCTTGACGCCGCGCGACGTGCCCATTCATGGCTGCGTTGAGCGGATTCCCGTCGCCGTTTCTTGACAGAATCGGACCCCTATGCGCTAGTGCGGCCCGTCGGTGCCGGCTCTCACGTCGCCGCCAGTCCTGCAAAAGGGCCGGCGATTTTTCGTGTTGATGTCGGCCTGGTGGTCTTACCTACCGCCCGATACCGACGATCGCTGATTTTCTGACCCTTTGATCGGTCGTAACCGACGACCAGGAGCCTAAAGTGGCACGCAAGACGCCTCTCCAGGATATGCGCAATATCGGCATTATCGCCCATGTCGATGCCGGCAAAACCACCACGACCGAGCGTATTCTTTATTACACGGGGCGCAGCCACAAGATCGGCGAGGTCCATGATGGTGCGGCAACGACCGACTACATGGAACAGGAACAAAAGCGCGGCATCACGATTCAGTCGGCGGCGGTCACGGTGTTCTGGAAGGATCACCAGATCAACGTCATCGACACGCCCGGCCACGTCGATTTCACCATCGAAGTGAACCGCTCGCTGCGCGTTCTCGACGGTGCCGTCGTGGTGTTCGACGGTGTTGCCGGCGTGGAGCCGCAATCCGAGACGAACTGGCGCCTGGCCGATAATTACAACGTGCCGCGCATGTGCTACGTCAACAAGATGGATCGGTCCGGCGCGAATTTCCGCCGCTGCCTGGACATGATCAAGACGCGGCTCGGCGCCAAGCCGGTCTGCCTGCAATTGCCGATCGGCTCGGAAGATAATTTCCGCGGCATGATCGATCTCGTCGAGATGAAGGCCTATATCTGGCACTCCGACGAGAAGGACGCCGAATGGGAAGTGGCCGAGATCGATGCCGACGCGATCGCCGAGCGTCTGAAGATCGTCGTGAAGGAAGATCTCGATACGCTGAACGATATCGCGCTTTATCGCCAGGATCTCGTCGAATCGGCGCTTGAGCTTGATGATACGGCGATGGAAACCTATCTCGAAACCGGCGAAGAGCCGTCGGTCGAGATTCTGAAGCAATGCATCCGCAAGGGCACCAACACCGGTGCCTTCACGCCCGTCCTGTGCGGCTCGTCCTTCAAGAACAAGGGCGTGCAGCAGATGCTCGACGCCGTGGTCTGGTACCTGCCGGCACCGACCGACGTCGAAGCGATCAAGACCGTCGATGAGGACGGCAATGTCACCGGCGAACGCCGCTGCTCGGATGATGAGCCGTTCTCGGCACTCGCCTTCAAGGTGATCAATAATCAGTTCGGTGCCCTGACCTTCGCCCGCGTCTATTCCGGTGTTGCGACCAAGGGCATGACCCTCTTGAACTCGACCCGCGGCAAGCGCGAGCGGATCGGCCGCATGGTCGAAGTGTTCGCCAAGGACACCAACCCGATCGAAGAAACCCGCGCCGGCGATATCATCGCCTTCGTGTCGCTCCAGGAAACCGAGACCGGCGATACGCTGTGCGATCCGGCGCATCCGGTCATTCTGGAACGCATGAAGTTCCCCGAGCCGGTGATCAGCGTCTCGGTCGAGGCCAAGACCAAGGGCGATCAGGAAAAGCTGGGTCAGGCGCTGGGCAAGATGGTCCGGGCCGATCCGTCGCTGCGCCTTGAGCTCGACAAGGAATCCGGCCAGACCATTCTGCGCGGCATGGGCGAGCTGCATCTCGAAATCACGATCGACCGCATCCGCACCGAATATGGCGTCGAAGCCAATGTCGGCCGGCCGCAGGTCGCCTATCGTGAGACGATCACAGGCCGCACCGAGCATATCTATACCCATAAGAAGCAGACCGGCGGTTCGGGTCAGTACGCCGAAATCAAGGTCGTGTTCGAGCCGAGAGAGCGCGGCGAAGGCTTTGAGTTCGTCGACCAGATCGTCGGCGGCGCCGTGCCGCGCGAATTCATCCCGGCGGTCGAATACGGCATCAAGACCCAGAAGGAAGAAGGCGTGCTCGCCGGCTTCCCGACGGTGGATTTCAAGGCAACGCTGATCGACGGCAAGTATCATGACGTTGACTCGTCATCGATCGCCTTCGAAATCGCCGCCCGCGCCTGTTTCCGCGAAGGCATCCGCCGCGCCCAGCCGATCTTGCTGGAACCGGTGATGAAGGTCGAGGTCGTCACCCCGGAAAATCATCTGGGCGACGTGATCGGCGATCTCAATCGTCGTCGTGGCGTGATTTTGGGGCAGATCGATCGCGGCACGAATCTCGCGGTCGAGGCGCATGTGCCGCTGTCGGAAATGTTCGGCTATATCGGGCAGTTGCGCTCCATGACCTCGGGTCGCGCGACCTTCACGATGGAATTCGACCATTACGAGCCGGTGCCGCGCAACGTCGCCGACGAAATCATCAATACCAAGGGTTCGAAGGACTGATGCTGTTGCCAACCGGTAACGCGAACAGGCGGCGGAGGAAACTCCGCCGCCTTTTTCATGCCTGCTGATCGTCTGCGCATGTTCGCGAGTTTGCTACGGTCACCGCTGCGACACCTGATCTTCGGCATCTTCTATATGCTGGTCGTGATGACGGCAGCGACGTCGCTCTATGTCTATGTGGGCTGGAGTGTCGATGATGCGTTTTATATGGTGATTTTGACCGTGTTCACGGTCGGCTTTGACGAGGTGCGGCCGATCGATACCGTGCTGCTGCGCACGATTACGGAATGCACCATCTTCTTCGGCTGCACCGGTATGATCTTTGTCACCGGTGCGTTGTTTCAGTTCATCACGATCAGTCAACTCCAACAATTGCTGGGCACGACGCGCATGAAGAGCCAAATCGACCAGCTGAAGGACCATGTGATCGTGTGCGGCTATGGCCGAATCGGCCAGATGCTGGCGCGCGAGTTGAAAGCGGGCGGGCGGCGCTTCGTGATTGTCGAGCAGAGCGAAGAG
>Ga0116229_10008767_pt1 | contig 15611 bp, 11 predicted proteins | sample S1TSphgellanicum_3_FD_87313 | JGI IMG/M metagenome (GOLD analysis project Ga0116229, IMG submission 87313) | Host-associated microbial communities from peat moss isolated from Minnesota, USA - S1T2_Fc - Sphagnum magellanicum MG | ecosystem: Host-associated > Plants > Peat moss > Unclassified... | reverse complement strand
TGGATGAAAATAAATGTAAAATTGATGCAACCAATAGGATGAAATTTCTAATAGTTGCATCATAGTTGTGAAAATGACCAAAATAGTTGAAAGTTGGTCTTGTAGTTGCAAATATTCACAAATTTAGTTGCAGGTGGTCGTAAATTAAATGGTTACATTTTGGCTGATTTCTAATATTGAAACCAATAAAACTATGAACTTTTGAATGATCAAATTTGGACCTTATTTTCAAAAGCCCCCATTTTAATCATTTTTTGTTGGATTTATGTTGTCAAAAAGTTGTTTAGTTGAATTCTTGTTCATTTGAACTTTTTTAGCTCATTAATTACCACACAGTTTACATTTAATTATCATTTTTAAGGGGTTTTTTCCATTTTAGTGTTAAAATATGGATTTTTGGGAATGTGGTGTATATTGAAAATGTGTGAGTCTAAGTTGTAATCACCTTGACATGTTACCTCATTCACCCTCACATATTTTTGTTCCATAGATAACACCTGACGAGGCTTTTTTCCCTTCTTTTTGATGGGAAATCTAGAGGTGTCAATGCAACCTCTTCCATTCCCAAGTTCTTTATGTCATTCTTGATGGTTGTATCCTCCATCTCGTCCTTCTTTTGAAACATGTTTTTTTTTTGGCTTATGTATAAAATATTGAGCAACATTTTTTCAACACTTCCCATCCATGTTCACATAAGATGGCCAGAGACCAACTTTAATATAAACTATTTCTCCCTTTTTTCCAAGCTCCTTTTGCACTTGTCCAAAACCTAGTGCAAGTTGTTCCTTAAACTATTTTGATTGCACATCACAAATCACAATCATCATTAATTTAATTCACTTAAAACCTTGCATAATGGATGAGACATTCATCTAACATCAAATGAAAATAATGTTAGATTGTTGTGGATTATTCTTCTTTAAGTCCAAGGTTTTAGTTGCTTGGAACCCCTTTGATTTCATCATGCACCCTAATTGTAATCGCTTCCAAATGGAAGCATGTGATTACCTAGCTCTTCTTGCAAGTCACCTAGACCTTAGTGCCATTAAACATTTAATCCTTTACCTTGTAGTGTTGTGACACTTAGGCTATTTTCTTATCTTGGTCTCATCAAGGCACCAAACATTTAACAATATGTGACATGTTGCATTGACTAAATGCTTAGGTCCCTTTTTGGGTTAACATACATTTTCAAGGCATTTTGATTTGCCTTAATGTTGGCTTTTACTTAGCCAAACACCTGAGTTTGAATTGCCCAAGTTTTTTTTCAATGCAATCTTCCATTGTTGCCAAGGTAAGCCTTCATGGGTTCACCTGAGCTTGGCCTTCATGTCAACTCAATACATGTGCCATTGAATGGTCTCAACATTGCTTTGTTTTGTGGGGTGTGTCAAACACCTTATTCGACATATTTTTCCTTTGTTATTTGTGGGGCATTTAAAAAATAAATGGGATGTCCATTTTGGCAAGCATTCCATTTTCAAAATGCCCCACATTTTTTTCCTTTTATTTTCCATGATATCCGTCAAGCCACACTTGCCCCACCTCACACATGCCCTTATTTTAGTAAAGCCCATGGCCTTAGTTTTTACCCTACACATATTGTTTAGGTTGTAGTTAGGAATCATTATTGCTCTTGTTAAAATAATACATGTGTAAAATGTAGAAGGTTTATGCCACAATATTTTCACCAATTTGATTTTAAATTTTAATTATAATTTGAACGTCAAATTTAGATTCATGTTCGTATATTATTATACCTAACAAAAAAATAGAATATAACTTTTGAAAATAAATGAATATCAAATCATTATGTCCATTTATATATGTGTAGCACACGTAGAACTTTAAATTTTAGCCTTTAAAAAACTAGTTCAAAATCACTAAGACATAAGAAAAAAAAAGTCATTTTTTTTCAATTTTTTTTTTTTTGTGAAAGAAAATATTAAATCTTCAAAAAACATTTTACATGTTGCAATGAAAGCTTCAAAATTAATTAGATTTTCATGTGTTGAAGTTGCCAAGGTATTACGGTAGTGATGATAACAAACTTATCACCAATAAAATGATTGGGTTGTCAATGGGTAAATGATCTTTGAAAACTATTCAAATGATTTGCTTTCCTTTGTTTGAGTTGTTATGGGGGAAATGGACATAATACCATTCCATTGTCCCTAGTGTCCAAAGTATGAAAATCATTCATGGCTTTCCTTTGAGTCCTTGGGGCAATTTTGGAATCCTTGGGGAACAATTAAATAGTCTATTTGCCCCAAGTTTCAATGTTTTTTCCCTTAATATATTATGTTGTTTTCCCAACAAAAAAAGTTGAGATTTTTTTTTGGTGTAAATAAATAAATATATCAACAACTTGGTAAGAGAGAAAAAAGGAAGGTGTGAAAAGTTCAATGGATTCTTTTTGAAGAAAATGGGCCCAAGTTGCCAAATTATAAGAGGAATCCTAATTTTTTCTATTTGCCTTTTGACCCTTAGCCAAATCTAGTTAAGTCCTTTTATGCATGATTATCAACCCACTTATTCGACAAATTTGAAAACAAAATAAAAGAAGATAAAATATCAATTAATTTTAGAAATAGAAAAAATCACCAAATTTTCAATATCAAATAATTCTATACATAAACTAATTAATAGGAAAAACTAGCCCCAACCCCATTAGGGTAAATAGGTCAATGATTGAACATTAAGTGTTTCAATCACCAAACTTTCATTCAGGTGGCCTCCATTCTATTTGTAGTCTGAAGGTAAAGTGTAGACCATTGGATTGTGCACCCACAAGCTTTCAAATTATTCAATTTGGATGGAAAATGATAAAGATATGCCCCTCCAAATTTAGGGTAGGAAAAAATGAGGAAAAAATTTAGACAAACACATAACATCCCATGATAACTTGCTTTGACACCTATTACCAAAACAATAATATGTTAACTACCAAACTTCACCTCTCCCATTTGTAGGAGTGGATGAAAAAATTATTAATCATAATTATCAAAAAAATTGTTGAATTTTAATAAGTTTAACCAAGAAAAAATATAGGTTTAGTCAAGAGATAGAAGTTCAGCTAGTAAGATATATAGGTATAGCCAAGAAATAGAAGTTTAGCCATTAAGATATATAAGTTTAACCAAGAGATAGAAGTTTAACCAAGAAATATAAGTTTAATCAAGAAATTTAAGGTTAAAAATTGGGAGCGCTAGAGCTCTATTGAAGGCTAGCTATGTTTCCAAGCTTGGATCTTCTTAATCCCTCATTGAATTTGGCTACTAATCATGATTTTGATCTTTTTTCTCAGCCTCTTAATGGTGCTTCTAGTGCTTTCTTAATTGAGTTCAGATCCTCCTGATCATGCTTTTAGTTCTCTTTTCACCCTCCTGATGGTGTTTTTGGTGTTTTCATAGCTGAGTTTGAATCCTCTTGTTCGTGCTTTTGGTCCTCCCTTCATTGGGTTCAGCTCCTCTTTGTTATGATTATGGTCCTCCTCCTCTCATCCTCCTGACCATGCTTCTAGTGCTTTCCTAGCTACGTTTGGTTCCTCTCGATCATGTTTCTGATCCTCCTCTTGCTGAACTCTTCATGGTGCTTCTACTCATTTCTTAGCTAAATTCTGCTCCTCTGGATGGTACTTCTGGTTCTCTCCTAAGTGAGCTCGGCTCTTCTTGATGGTGCTTCGAGTCTTCTCCTAACTAATCTCTCCTCCTCTTGATGATGTTTTTGGACCTCTTCTAGCTAACTTTTGCTCCTCTTGATGATGCTTTTGGACATCTTCTAGCTAATTCTTGCTCCTCTTGATGATGCTTTTGGACATCTTCTAGCTAATTTTGCTCCTTTGATGATGCTTTTGGACATCTTCTAGCTAATTCTTGCTCCTCTTGATGATGCTTTTGGACATCTTCTAGCTAATTTTGCTCCTCTTGATGATGCTTTTGGACCTCTCCTAGCTGAGCTCTTTTGATCCTCTCCTCTTTTGAGATTTGATAGATAAAACAAAAAAAGGGGACAAATGAAACAAAAGCTTAAACTAACCCTTTGTTTAGTTCCTTATATGGAACACAGGGAACAAACTTTTTTCAAATTAGGTTGGCTTTGGAAGACTTCTGGGAACACGTTCTCATTGTCAGCACTGAGGCATATATAATAGGTAGCTAACTATCTCAAGGGCCTCAGTGGCGACGGTCAGATCATCAACACAGCGAGTCAAGTGGAGTGATGGACGGTCGGATCATCAACAAGGCGATCGGAGCCATGTTGGTTGAGTCCATTGAGAAGCAATGTGAACCAACACCCACTATCGCACCATCCATTGGATGCCCGTTATGACTTAATTGTGGATGAACCTCAACTAAAGTTAATAACTAAACCCTAGTCAATATTTGATTCCACCTTAGTAACCTGTTGTGTAAAAAGGAAGTCCCAGATATGGGTAGATAGGTAACGAAAATTGGTGACTAGAAGGTAAGTAGTGGGTTATATACATAGTAGGTAAGGAGTGCTTTTACTACCTTCTCACTATCAACCCGCAAGCACAGTTGTTAAAAAGGTAGGTAGTTAAAATTAAGAAGCAACTCAGCTAACCACCATGGTTAGCTGAGTAACTGGAACCCAACAGAAAACTGTTTCCTGTCCAGTTACCTTTCATCCTTCGTTGTGCACTGGTGGTGGGTGATGCTTCAATGTTGTCCAGAATGTTCTGAACGCGTTTCCGCGCTAGTGGTCATATGGAAAAATCCCACTTTGGACAGAATCCTGGGGATTTGTTCTTTGGGTGGGGGGGGGGGGAGAAATAAGGAGCTGCCATTGGCTGATGGCCTAGAATCTGGGTTCCCTTTTTTGTCCAAAAACGGTATTTCCTATTTTCCGAGAATAAAATAAAACTAGCCCCCCCCCCAGATGGAAGAAAAAAGAAATTAAGAAAACGAGTTGCTTTAGGGGTACCTATTGTGTGGTCGGTTTTTCTTTCCACTACCTTAACCATGGTTATTTAATTTCAAACGGGCTAGTTTCACCACCGTCGCTTCTCTGGTTAACTTCTCCTCTGGGAATGTTCTAGAAAGAGCCGAAAACTAACCGCGGTTAATATCCGGGCTCAACCAACAGCCTGTCGAGGCCTAGAAAGCACCACACGAGCGCACCGCGTTCACTTCTCTGGTTTTACTTCTGCTCTGGGAATGTTCTAGAAATAGCCGAAAACTAACCGCGGTTAATATCCGGGGTTAATCAGCAGGCTGAGTAGCCCCAGAAAGCACCACACGAGCGCACAACGTTCACTTCTCTAGTTAACTTTCCCTCTGGGAATGTTCTAGAAAGAGCCGAAAACTAACCGCGGTTACGATCGGGGGTTAACGAGGAGGGGCGCGCCCTAGAAAGCAGCGCGAGCGCCGTCGGAGTTCTTCCTTGTGCTCGTATCCCTTCGCAGCTCGTCGTAATCGAGCTTGCCTTCATTGCCTCCTGCTCGTTCGCGCTCTCCGAGCTGTAGTTTTGATAGCTTTGATTGAGTTTGCAGTAGTGACATCTTATTTTCTGTGTTTTGGTGTTCTTTTACTTTTTCCGAACAAGAGAAATTTGCAGTCATGGCTGGAGAAGGACCGGCGATCGGGATCGATCTAGGAACCACGTACAGTTGTGTTGGAGTGTGGCAACACGATCGTGTCGAGATCATCGCTAACGATCAGGGAAACAGAACCACTCCCAGTTATGTGGCCTTCACTGATACTGAGCGCCTCATTGGCGATGCGGCTAAGAATCAAGTGGCCATGAACCCTACCAACACCGTCTTCGGTACGTCTCCGTTGCTTCATGACTCTTGATACTTGTTGTTGCTTTGTTGTTGATGTTTGTTGTATTTGCTGGCTTCATTGTTGTCTCGATGTTGCTGGTTCTTTGTTGTTGATATTTGTTGTGGTTGTTGGTTTCATTATTTTCTCGTTGTTGTTGCTGCTTCGTTTGTTGTTGTTTGCTGTGGTTGCTGGCTTCATTGTCGTCTCGGTGTTGTTGTTGATGTTTGTTGTTGTTTGCGGGCTTCATTGTTCTTTCGATGTCGTTTTTACTTTGTTGTTCATGTTGGATCCGGTTGGTGGTTTCATTATTGACACCCCCTCGTGATTCTTCGTAGTTGGGGGTGGGGCTTTGCGGCTCTTTGCGTGAGGCTTAGTTAGATCTATTCTCGGTTGTACTCAGATCTGTGATTTTAGACATTTTGCTTCATCCTGGATCTTACTGTCTCGCTGCGTCTCCATGTGTGATCGCTACTGTAGTCTTCTGTGGAGTGTATTTTTTCAGGTTTTATAGCTTTAGTGTCGTCTCCTGATTTAAGCAACTGTGGACCTGTTTTATGGGAATCTCTTTGGACATTCCATTCGCTTCGGGTTGCCTTTCTTCCTGTGTGTGCACGTCATTATGATCCTGTTTATGATGAGTTCTAAGCATACACCTACTCAGTCCTGTGCTTCTGCTAACTTTTGTGTGTGTCTGCTGGACATCGTTGTTGTCGTTTCTGCGATGCCCTGAAGATGTGGATCTATAGACTTGATGTGGCACTAGTAATGTATTGTCGACCATGGTCAGCTTTCCTTCACTATGTGTAGTTTAAGTCTTTAACCTAGATGTCATGTTATCTTTGTCTTTCTGCTGACACGTTTTGCCATTCTTTTCTGATGCTGTGGAAGGTTTGGCTGGTAACTTTTTTTTACTGAGCTGAGGGATGACATTTGATGGAGCATATCCTTAGTTTTTGATATACCTAGTGCCTGGTAAATGTCTCTGTTTGATTATTACATATTCATGCCTTCTGATACTGTTGTTTTGAATAATTTTCAGTGTATTATCCGTTGTCGTAGTGAGATTGTATTGGGTTAACATGCATATCTTGTTTATGTACCCATTACAGGTCCTGTTGTAGGGAGATTTGGTTGCCTCACTGGTTTGTCATGCTCTTCTAGTTCTCAGGATAGGGTGATGGTGTTCTGCCCTGTACTCTGTTCCAGTTTTGGCTTTGTGGCCGGTTGATCTGGTGGGCTTACTGGTACCTCTTACTGTGCAGATGCTAAGAGACTGATTGGCCGGAGATACAGTGATGCCTCGGTCCAGAGTGATATTAAGTTGTGGCCATTCAAGGTCACTCCTGGGGCAGCAGACAAGCCCATGATTACAGTTCAGTACAAAGGCGAGGAGAAGACCTTTGCTGCTGAGGAGATTTCCTCTATGGTGCTGATCAAGATGAAGGAAATTGCTGAGGCGTACCTTGGCTCCACCATAAAAAACGCAGTTGTCACTGTTCCTGCCTACTTCAATGACTCTCAGCGACAAGCCACTAAGGATGCTGGTGTCATTGCCGGGCTGAATGTGATGAGAATCATCAATGAGCCCACAGCTGCTGCCATTGCATATGGTCTTGACAAGAAGGCTACAAGTGTTGGTGAGAAGAATGTGTTGATCTTTGACTTGGGTGGTGGGACTTTTGATGTTTCCCTCCTCACCATTGAAGAAGGTATCTTTGAAGTCAAAGCTACTGCAGGAGATACTCATCTTGGAGGTGAGGACTTTGACAACCGGATGGTGAACCACTTTGTGCAAGAGTTCAAGAGAAAGTACAAGAAGGACATCAGCAGCAACCCAAGAGCCCTCAGGAGATTGAGGACTGCAGCTGAAAGGGCGAAGCGTACCCTCTCATCAACTGCTCAAACCACAATTGAGATTGACTCCTTGTATGAAGGCGTGGACTTCTACTCGACCATCACTCGTGCAAGATTTGAAGAGTTGAACATGGACATGTTCAGGAAGTGCATGGAGCCTGTTGAGAAGTGTCTGCGAGATGCAAAGATGGACAAGAGCTCCATTCATGATGTTGTGTTGGTTGGTGGATCTACTCGAATTCCCAAGGTGCAGCAATTGCTTCAGGATTTCTTCAATGGAAAGGAGCTTTGCAAGAGCATCAATCCTGATGAAGCTGTCGCATATGGTGCTGCTGTACAGGCAGCCATTTTGAGTGGTGAGGGTAATGAGAAGGTGCAGGACTTGCTGCTTCTCGACGTTACACCCTTGTCACTGGGTCTGGAGACTGCTGGAGGAGTTATGACTGTCCTCATTGCTCGCAACACCACTATCCCCACTAAGAAAGAGCAAGTCTTCTCCACATACTCTGACAACCAGCCTGGAGTGCTGATCCAGGTCTATGAAGGAGAGAGGGCCAGAACCAGGGATAACAACCTGCTTGGAAAGTTTGAGCTTTCTGGGATCCCACCTGCTCCACGAGGTGTTCCTCAGATCACCGTTTGCTTTGACATTGATGCGAATGGCATCTTGAATGTGTCTGCAGAGGACAAGACTACCGGCCAGAAGAATAAGATCACCATCACCAATGACAAGGGCAGGTTGAGCAAGGATGATATTGAGAAGATGGTGCAAGATGCTGAGAAGTACAAGAGCGAGGATGAAGATCACAAGAAGAAGATTGAGTCAAAGAATGGCTTGGAGAACTATGCCTACAACATGAGGAACACCATCAAGGATGAAAAGATTGCAAGCAACTTGGACCCAGCTGACAAAAAGAAGATCGAAGATGCTGTTGAAGCTGCCATTCAATGGTTGGACCAAAACCAGCTTGCTGAAAGTGATGAATTTGATGATAAGATGAAGGAATTGGAGAGTATTTGCAACCCAATCATTGCCCGCATGTACCAAGGTGGTGCTGGTGGTGCTGATGGTCCAGTTCCCTCTTATGGTAATGCTGATGATGATATTCCATCATCTGGTGCTGGACCAAAGATTGAGGAAGTCGACTAAATTGTGTACATGAATGGGTACACACATGGTAGCCAGGGATTCTTTTCATCTGATTTTTATTCCCAATTTCTTTTTGCTCATTGGGGCTTAATTTAGATGAAGCTTCCAATTCATCTGATTCTTGTTCCTAAATTTTTTAACATCTTCATCTTTTGAGATGAATGGAGTGAATTTCTTGAAAACTCCTGTACCTGCCCCCTGTTTATCAAGTAAAGAAAGTATTCATTGTGTAGTATGCACATTGAGTTCTCTCAGTACTGAGTGCACTTGTAATTTCTCATGTGTTTCTTATCTGCACCTTACATTACTCTTTCTCGACTCCTATATGTATGAATTGTTTGTAGATAATTGTTCATGCTGAGACAATTGCCAGACGATGCTTTGCTATGGAAGGTTAGTTGGTTGCCTTCCTCTAAGAAAGTTGGTACTCAGTCATTTGAGCTTTGATCTTCAGATGATACACCGGTTCCTTGTTTCTCTCTCCCTTATGATTCCTGGGTTTGTGCTTTGTGATTCCTTGTGTTGGTTTGCAAGAAAAGCGCACTGAGAAAATCTGCTTTGTTTGCGTTTGTCGGTTTTGCTTGCAAGAAAAGCGCACTGAGAAAATCTGCTTTGTTTGCGTTTGTTGGTTTTGGTTGCAAGAAAAGCACACTGAGAAAATCTGCTTTGTTTGCGTTTGTCGGTTTTGCTTGCAAGAAAAGCGCACTGAGAAAATCTGCTCTGTTTGCGTTTGTTGGTTTTGGTTGCAAGAAAAGCACACTGAGAAAATCTGCTTTGTTTGCGTTTGTTGGTTTTGGTTGCAAGAAAAGCACACTGAGAAAATCTGCTTTGTTTGCTTTGGAGGTTTTGCTTATGACAGGTGGAGTAGATAAACTGCTGGTGTGGTAGTCAGATACAGAAGAGACTACAATTCTGTTTTGCTTTCAATGTATCAACAATTGGAAATGTTAACACCCAAATGGAACATGAAGATTTATGTGGGCAGTATGACAGACCTTACACACTTGCTGCTTTTTTGCCCTCAAATCAATCAACATCTGAATATGAGTACAAGCAAATGTTGCAGCGAGCTCTTGCATGGATTACAGAACAAGTGAGAGAGATGGAGAGAGAGCACTGGTTAGTAGCAATAGTTGAGGTGTGGAAGTAGGTTTTAGTGTAGGTTCTTTTATTTTTTTAAAACCCTCTTCAAGGATTGATTCTTGAGAATCGCTGGTCAAGGGTAAAACCCAAATCCTTTGATTTTTGGGAATTGTTGATCAAGGGCATACATATGATAACCCCACCCTTACCCACCGATTTCCAAGTTCCGAAAAGAGACAAAACTCTCAACACTTGGTGCATTCTTGCAGAGAAAGATGAACATAAGCCTCCACCAAAAAAAAGACTTTAAATCTGCTCTTGCAATTTAAGACATCACACAGTAAAAATTGAAACTTGTCATAGGTCAAAATCTGAGAGAATCACTTCAAATATGGGATTTTGTTTTTATTTTTTCCAATGTTATTAAAAACAAATCTGGCATATTATTTATTGATCCCTTTTGCAATTTAACCACTCCTTTCCCAAAGACTCCTTTTTCTTAAGTTTTGTGTGCAACAAGGGATAAAAGTAATTTCCATAGTTTCACTCCAAATGACTCCACCAAATTTTGGATGAAGTCAACATCACAAGGTCGAGAAAATAGGCTTAGTTTTTGGGAGTGTACACATGATATGGTGATGTAAGAAACATAATGTTTAAATTTTTTAAAAAAAATTAATAGAGGTCACACATGACATTTATGTGCTCTCATAGTGTACATTGTATACGATTTATTAGTTATTATTTATAAGTGAGGGAAAGGCACATGCTTAACACTAAATTTGAATGTGATAATTAATAATATTGTCCCAAATGTAATGCGTCATTCATATTTTTTAAAAATAAATTTAAAGTCATATTTCTCTTTTGGGTCAAGACCATGTTAGCGAGGAATACCAATTATTATATCATAATTATGCAAGAAGTAACTAGATACCATCATTTTTATTAAAAAAATTGCCAAAATTTTCTATTGGTTTTAACATGTAACCAAAAATGTGAAGGATTCTTAAAGTTTTTATTTTCATACATGGTCTATAATCAAATATGGCTAAATATTCTTGTGGATGATCACCAATTTGGTTTATCCCAAATTTTAAAAATTAATTTTTTTTAAAAAAAAGAAAAAAAGAAAAACATTGTATAAGTTGATGATGATCAATGTTGACTCCTTCACACTTTGATCCCTAAGAGCATGCTCACCAACAAGAGAACTCGTGTTGTTATCTTTTGGAAAAAAAGAAACAAAAACCTTTAAAAAAACTCTACAATAATACCTAGGCTACAACAATGTGCTTTGTTTGCATTGGAGACCACCCAGGCATGTTCTTGGACCAAGAAAAGATGATGTTAATTATTGTGACCTTTTGCTTCCTTGATTGAGGCTTCTTCAACAACATGAGAAACAAATGCCTCTATTCTTAACCTCCTCCATTTTGACATGGTGAATGTGTTGAGAGGGCCCCCACTCTCCATCTCTCCATTTCCTTTGACAACTTTTGATTCTTGTGAAAGAACACCAACCACGTGTTTTTAAAATAGGCATGCCACGGTGAACCAGCAACCCATCAGTGCACCATCCACTGGATGCCTGTTATTACTCAGTTTTGGATGAACCTCAACCTGAGTTAATATTTGGTTTCACCTTGGTAACCAATTTTTCTAAGAATAATAGGGTCTTGTATATAAGTAGATAGGTAGAAAAATAGGCAAATACTAGGGAAATAGATGGTTTATACATAGGTAAGAGTTGATTTTTTTTTTAACCTACCTATCTAGTAGTAGGTAGGTAGTTAAAAAAAAACACTGAGGTAATAACCACCATGGTTAGTTAGTAAATTGGAACTCAACAGAAAACTGTTTCCTGACCACTTACCATCCATCCTTTGTAGTGTGCTGGTGGGTGCTGATTCATTACGGCCGATACATATTATCATCCATTGTGTAATACACACTTATATATAGAGAGAGAGAGAGAGAGTTGTTGGACTTTAGTCCAGGAAAGAACATTGGGGTTAGTTTATTGGCACTTCAGGACAAACAACACGGTCTAGGTTTTCTATTGAAGGTTGTGGAAAAAGTCTAGCAGAAAAACTTGTGTGTGTGTGTGTGTGTGTGTGTGTGTGTTTTGGGTTTGGAGGTCACCGAGTGATGACTGAGGGTCAACCATTTTGCCCGACACCAAAGCAAAGGCTATTTAAGAAGAGTATTTACATAATAGAGATATCCGTAAAGTGAGGAAAAGACAGCACCAGTACCCTGAGTTTGGTCATTCACAAGGTGAGATTCAAAAAAAAACCTGCAAAAAAAGTACATTAGAATTCAATGGGGGGTGAAACTCAGGAGACTATCAATTTTGATGGTCTCCTGAGTTTCACCCTGTCTTTCTTTTTTCCTTGAGCACCTCCACTGCTGATACATAGATTTTCACTGCTCCCACCTGTACAGCTACTATAATTCCTCTCACACCTTGTGCATTAAATGCTGAGATTCAGCATTTCGTACTGAGTTTCAGCATTTCATACTGAGATTTAATAAAATTTCCATACTTTATCGATGCCACTAAAAGAGGGGTTAGGGGTTGAAAGGAGGCCCAAAGACAGGGTGAAGACAGGGTGACTTTTGAGGATTTCTCTAATGGCAATGAAAATCAAAAGGGAAAGAATTTAGAAATCCCAGGAATGCAAGGGATGGTTGCAATCTTGGAATGCATTCAAAGAAGTTATACCTAGAGGTCTTCATGATTTCAAGGATGAATATTAAAAGAGTTATCACCTACCTACCTCCCAAATAAATGTAAAGATTAAAGAACAAGCCCCCCTACCCAAACCCTCCCTTTAAACGGTACCCAAAGACCTTGTCCAGCTTTCTAGGTGTATTTGGAGGTTACATTATATAGCACAATTTTACGTCCACCCAAATGTGGGCAATTTCAAAAAATGAAATGCCGCTCTTCGAAATGCCCACCACCTCTCTCATTTTCAATTTTTTTGATACCCGCAGGGTACCTGCTGGGTATTAGGGCAACAAAATCAGACTGGGTTTTATGCCTATGCTCTCTCCGTAGTAAAGTCCTCAAAAGTGGGCTTTACCAAAATTGATCCCACCTCAGCTCTGCCTCACAGGGACCATGATTTTGCCAGTATGCCCACTACCTTAGGCTTTACCCTACACTTAATTAAGGATTATGCAATACTTCAAAGGTTGAATTATTTTGAAAATGGGTATTTAAAAAGTTTGCATATGTCAAAGACTTTGTGAGTGGTATCCAATTAGTTTGAAATAGTTTAACTTTGAAAAATGAAAAGCTTCTTTACAATACACTCTATCTATAAGGAGAGCCTCACATCAGATAGGTACCTGATGGCTGCCCTTTATGGCAAAGTTCAAACTTTAAACGAGCAAATGTAAAAATAAGAAGTGTTCCATTGAAGTTCCCAAATTGAGAACTCGGTCATTTTTCACATCAACCAATGGAATATTAGTAACATGTGCTGAACAATCTTCAAAATTTTGGATGGAATGTGTAGGGTAATGGGCCCAAGGATGAGGGTATTAAGAGAGTAAGGACTAGTGTTCCTCAGTTATGTGGAAAAGTTTGGATATGAACATGCATAATGGCCAAATAATATCTATGCGACAATCATTGTGTATATCCTTTTGTTTCATAGTGGACTCATGAGGTTCAATTTGTAAATGTTAGCTTTCTTGGTGAAACATATTCTTGAGATTTTCAAGTGTCAAATTGAAATAAAAAAAGCGTTTAGCCTTGCTAATGTTTTGACAACTTTGAGGTAACTCCCCACTTACGAGTGAAAAATCTTGATCAAATTATCATTGTGATAAAAAATTGACTTGTGACTAAAAAAAATTACACATTTAACTTGCACAACAAATGCTAACTTCAAGAATCATATTAAAGTTGAAGTTGATTTAGTTCAAGAAAGGGTGAATGCAAGTTATAGTGGCTCATTTTAAGTAAATGCACAAGACTTACAAGAGTTTCTAACATGTTTTTATATAGTATCCATATGGGTGTGGTTTTAAATTTTAAGTTTTCATTAATGTATTCTTTAACTACTATAATTTCACTCACTTAAGAAATTTTTTAAAAACTAAATGAAAACTCATTTTGAAAAATGTTGTTGTTAGTGGTATGATGAAATCACTTTGGAAATTATAAAAGAAAAACCCATAAAGTTTATAAGAATAAAATCTCTCTTAGATATTTCAATTATGTATCCATTGGGAATAGAAAATTTGACAAACACAAAAAAAATCATTTCAAAAGAACTTTTTAAAATATGGTCCAATTTTAACCTTTCAAAAGTTCATAACTACCATTTAGTGAAAGAACGATTTCACATTTTATTTTATCATTTTATTTTTCAACCCATTCTTAGTCCCTATACACAATTTGAAATAAAATTCAATATAAAAATTTGAATTTCTTAACAATCCAACCAATTAACTAATTCATATTTTTTATTTCAAAAGTACACTATTGATAATAAATGCATATGTTAAAAAAAACTATGCAAATGTTTTCATAATCAAGTTGTTGGTTTAGAATGAGTCATCATTTAATATATTTGAGATTAAATTATTCACTATAAGCATTTAAACACAAAACACCTTGTATAAATTGTCTCTATGACATAAAAAATGAGCCATTGTAACTTGCATTCACCTGAAGTGAAGGTTGACAATGACTAGGTAAGTCATCTTCACCAAGTTTTTTTTTTTCATTTCCAACTAAACTTCCATAAAAATAATTTTAATTTTTTTTTTAGTCCATGTTGATGTTGCAAGGTTCTTGGGCTTTTGAGTGTGTTTATGTTGCTAATCAAGATGCAACAATTTTTATATATATCCTTGAGTTTTCAAGCATTTTGTTGTTGTTGTTAATCAAGTTGCAACAACCTTTTTATACATCCTTCGGCTTTTAGGCATTGTGTTTTTGTTATTGACTAAGTTGTAACAATTTTTTAACATATCATTGGGCTTCTACCTACATTGTGTTTTTGTTTCCGATCAAGTTACAATAAGTATTTGGGTGGAGTGGGGTTGGAGTGTGTTTGCAAAGCAACTTATGTTGTGATGGGTAGAGTTCTTTAAAGAATTGGGGTTCAATTACCCTGACAATTACTTGATTTTCAAGTTTAAATTTGGAACGTTGTTGTTTTTGCACAATTAAGATGCAAAGTTTTGTATGCATAACATGTATGCATATCTAGAGATTATTTGAAAACATGCAAATACATAATCAATAATGATTGAAAAATTTCAATGAATTGATAATAATATTTACAAAGGAATTTTTTTGAAATATTCGCATACATATTTTTTGTTAAAATTTTAATAAAATATTCTCTATTCATAACCTCTAGCATGGTCTAAAATATCATAACCCACCAACATTGGTAAGCACTTGAGGTGACGATAGCAACTCTAGACCCAATTTTGGGAATGCCCTCGTGTAGTAGGGACCCAATTTTGGTAGTGCACTCATTTTAGGGCTTTACAGATAGTAAAGAAAGAGACCCTCAAACAAGACATATGCAAAAAATCCGTGGCCAAAGGTGCATTCACACTTGGTGTGAAGGACTCTAGTATTAAGTCCCGTAACACCAAACTAGTCATTTAGGACCTAAACCTATTTACCACGAAGATTTTATATTAAGTTAACATTCCCTTAATATTAAACAATCACCCATTTAACATTGGGTGCCACC
>Ga0116229_10008764_pt1 | contig 15617 bp, 20 predicted proteins | sample S1TSphgellanicum_3_FD_87313 | JGI IMG/M metagenome (GOLD analysis project Ga0116229, IMG submission 87313) | Host-associated microbial communities from peat moss isolated from Minnesota, USA - S1T2_Fc - Sphagnum magellanicum MG | ecosystem: Host-associated > Plants > Peat moss > Unclassified... | reverse complement strand
GCTCCGTTGTGCGGATGGTCGATGAACTCCTGAAGATCGACCAAACACATCGTCGAATAATCGATGAAGAGCACGACGGATATCTTCTCTATGAAAGAAGCATTCCGTGGCAAATAAACATATTGGTCGTAGCGATTTAGATTCGATTATCGATTCACTCGGTTGGGATATCGAAACTCGAATGATGTTGCGCAGCGCCGTTAGTCGCTTTGGCGAAGAAGTAATTGAGCCGTTTATTGAGGTCGAGCGCGCTGGCTTGACAAGCGCTCGGAAAAATTATAATGTTCGTAACCCGCAATATAATGCGGCATCAGGCGTCAATGAGGATCCGCAGCAAGTGCTTTCCGATTCGTTTCTTCCGGCAGCAATCGCGGGAAGATGGAGCGCCCCACACGAGGTGCCGCCGGCATTCGGCGCATCGGTTGAAAAGTTCGCACATCGATTCCGTGCGCCGCGGACGTTGCAGCGCCACTTCATGAGCTGGAAGAAGATCTTGCGGCTGTGCTTGCAAGTCGATGTGTGCCCGCTGCCGATGAGCGTGGGCACGGCTGCGGGCATCGTCTCTCACATCGCCGAGACCGGGGTGGGCTACGGCGAAGTGAAAGCGATCCGGGATGCGATCGTCTTCGTCCACCGCTATAAACGGCTCGAGTCCCCTACCGACGATTACGACTTCAAGCGGGTGTGGGCCGGCATAACGCGTACGCTCGGCACGGACAATCCGAATCGCGTGTGGGCCTTGACTCGCGACGAGGTGGGCCGCATGATCGAAGCCGCCCGCAAAGAGCGACGCGAAGATCGCGCGGTTGCCCTGGCCGTCGGCTTCGAAGGCGCGTTGCGCAGCGAGGAGCTATGCAATCTGCGGATCGAGGATGTGCACGTGCGCGGAGACCGTGCGAGCATCTATGTCGCGAGATCGAAGACGGATCAGACCGGAAACGGCGCATACGTCGAGCTCGAGCTTCGGGCACGAGCTCCGTTCGACGCGAGCAAGATGCTCATTGCGTGGATCGAACGTCTCGGTAGGAGCGAGGGTTATCTCTTCGTCGACGTCCGCAACGGGCGTCTCACGCAAGATCCGATCAACAGCCGTACGTTCACGCGAAGCGTCAAGCGCTACGTGGCCCGGATCGGCCTAGATCCCTCGAATTTCGCAAGCCACAGCTGTAGAGCCGGCTGGATTACGGAAGAGCTGATTCTCCGGCGGCCCGAAGCAGAAATCGCTACACACGCACGTCATGCGTCGACGGAGATGTTGCTTCCCTACTACCGACCTCGGACGTTGCCGCGAAATTTTGTTCGTTATGCGAGCACGGGGGAGCGCGCGTAATGCCGCGCCGTAAACGAGCGGCTTTCGGCGACGAGGCGTCGTGGAGCCCGGCCACATTTATCGAAGTCGAGCGCCACATTCGCAGCTTTCAAGCGGTCTGCGGGCGCGAGGGTCGGAACGACGTGGCGCCCGACGAGCGCTGGCTCGCGGAGCATTTGCAGGACGTGCGCGAGACGAAAGGCCGCAGCTTTGCTCGGCGTTACGCTCGCAGCGTCGGGCACCACCTGCGTCGCTGCAAAGCCGCTCCCTTGATCGACGGAAAGCTCGTGCGAGCTGTGCTGCGTGCACCCGACGACGTTGATCCGCTCGCGATCGATCTGGACGCCGATGATCTGGGGTTTTCACTGGGGCGAGCCCAGGTCTTCGTGGACGACGCTTTCCGATCGACCACTTACGAGAACTACACGAATGTCGCGAAGAAGTGGGTGAAGCGTTGTAAAGAACTTGGAATCGATCCGGCTCGACCGCCGATTAAGGAGCTAGAGCAGTTTTTCGAAGATCTGGCTCAGGTGAGAGCGGCGAGCACCGTGAGTAATCATCGAAGCGCGATAAAGTACTTTTTTCGGAAGCACGATACGCCCGACCTCACCGAATCTGATGAGATTAAGCGGATCATCGACGGCGTCAAGCGTGCGAAGCCCCCGAAGCGGGTACGCGCCGTCAGTGCCGACGTGCGATACAGGATGCTATCGTCGTTCGAAGACGTGGGCGCCGGCGTTCGCGATCGGGTGATCGTGCTGCTGACGGCGTTTACGCGCTTGGGCTGCGAGCGTATTGCCTTGCTTCAGGCCGAGCAGTGTCAGCTGAGCGACGACTGCGTGGAAATCCTTCCGATTGGGAGTGAAGGCTCAATCTATGTAGGAGCTCACCCCGATCGAGACTTGAACATCGTCTATTGGCTCGAGCGTCTACTGGAGCTGGTTCCATCGGGTCCGCTCTTTCGATCGGTGGTCCCGCGTGAAATGCGATTCGGCGATGTCGGCCTCACGCCGATCACGGTCAACAAGATCGTTGCGCAGGCGGCAAAACGGGCCGGCGAGCCTCCGGATGACATGGCGGCCCGTCTTCGCCTGCTCTTCGATGCGGAGACGCATCTTCGCGAATCGAGTGTCATCCTGGCGTTTCAGAATGACCGTAAGAGGCTACCGAATGACGGAAGCGAGAGCGCAAGACGTCGCAAGATAAAGGCGCGGAGCGTTGGCAAATCGGTCTCCGCCCAGGCACTCGCATGAGCGGTGGACCTAAGGGGAAGGGAGTGAGTGAGGCGTTCGCTGACGAGGCGATGAATCGACTGTCGCTTCGTGCAGCTGCAGCATATCTCGCGGAATATTTCTCTGCGGGTGATATCGCGTCTATGACGTCGGACGATACGGTGAAGGGGAGCAGTGCAGTGGAGAGTGCTGCTCCCCTTCACCGGAAACGGCGCCGGCGATCGCGTTGAAGCGCTTCATCGTCGGGCCGTCGCAACTCGGGTGGCTACGCGCGGACTGCGAACGTTGTTTCGTTCGCGAGGTGGCCTACGGTGTGCGCCGGCCCGGCGGTCCGCCGGATGCATTCAATCTCGCGGATGCGGCTATGAAGCGTCGGTTCGACGGTGGACCGGAGATACAGCACGATCTCGGTGTTGGACCTCCCTTCACCGTGATCGCACAGGGTCTCCACGTCCAGTCGAAGCCGATCGTCTTCCCGGAGTATGAGATCGAGCTCGTCATCAAGGGTCGGCTAGACGCACTGGTTCGGACCGTCGACAGTGCGGAGACGCTCGTGGTCGACTACAAGACAGCGACTCGAGATGAGCTCGACCCGCGGACGTACGCGGCCCAGCTTCAGGCCTATGCTATGGCGCTCGAGATCTCTCATAATGAGGCGCTCTCGACGACGATCGACGGGCTAGCGCTACTCATCTATCGTCCACACGCTTTCACGTACCGAGCAGATCGGCGCATCGCCGGCCTGTATGGAACCTCGGAATGGCTCGAGGTTCCGCGAGATGATTTTAGGTTCGAGGGCCTGTTGCGGCGGGTCGCGGCGTTGCTTAGTGGCCGAGAACAAGCTCAGCCAAATCCCAAATGCGGATATTGCTCGTACTACGGGGCGCTCCCATGGCAGGCTGTTTCGTAATCGATGCTACTCAACTTGCTGTGTGAAACTTTCGATCGCGCCGAGGCCTGGTCTCTCATTGGGCGGGAACGGATCAAGACGCTACGGCGCCTCTTGCCCTATACGCTTAGAGTTCCACTCAATTATGAGACGAAAGCGTACGTGGACACGATGGCCAGAAAGTACGGTGTCTCCGGCACGGATGTTCTCCTACGAGCGCTCTTTACGTTTCGCTTCCTCAATGGAGTCTTAGAGCAGGACGGCGTCTTGGTCATCAACCGCATCAATGGCGATGTCGAAACAATAGAAAAGCTATAACACGCCTACGGTCTCGGGTGTTGCGAGAGTATCGAGGGACTGCGCAATATAGTCGAATTGAAGCGCTAATGCTATCGACGCGGTAGTGCCGTGTATACTTATCGTGATTGACTGCTTGGTGGGAGTTACGAGCATGGTAAACCCATGCGACGTTAAGGGCATACGGGGGAAGGCTTGCACAGGCAGCTACTTTTTGAACCGGCCACGCGCACGCACCACGACTCACCTGACGCTTCCGACTCTCGCAGATTAAAGCGCGGTGAGCTACTAGAGATCAATCAGTGGTGCGAAGATGTTGGCTTCGTTTTGAATGCCACCACCACGGACTTCGAAATGGAAGTAGCGCGCCGCATCGGAGCTTTTCAGCAGGTCCGTAGCGCCCTGTGCTGCGTCGTTATCGAGAATCGCCCAGAGTAGGAGAATGCTCCCATCGCTTTCTTTATCGGTTTAGAAGATGCCGCTACGGCTGCCGTCGGGCAACGTCACTGCGGTCTCTTGAATCACGGAGGCTCGGTCCTGCAACCATCGAGCGCGCTCGTCCTTCGATAGTGCGATCCATGCGTCGGTTCGCGTGAGGCGGAAGACATAGAACAGCATGTCCACCTTTATCGCGCATTGGTATCATCGGGTCAAGGTGTCGCTGCGCGCTTACCGGGGATGGGTTGTCAGGATGGGTTCCATTGGCCGGTTCGAGGGAGGCGGCCAGAATGACTAGTACGACGGCATTGCTCGGCGAATCTAACCGTCGAAGTGGCTGACGAAATTGAACCTATCGAACCTCCTGAACGGCACGAGGACGACTATGACGACGATCCGCTCCCTCCCGAGTTTGAGGGACAAGACGGCGCGAGCGTTCCAGGTGTACCGTTCGCATACGACCTCACGCGCGACGAGATCATTCGGCAAGAGGCTTCGATCCGCGAGGTTAATTCGCGTCTGGGCTTCTTACTCGCCGCATCCCTAACATTCGCGACGTTCTTCTTCAAGGATGTCACCAACCCAATTTTGCAGTTGGTCGGCAGCCTCGCGCTTATCGTCGTCTTGATACTCTTACTATTCGGCTACGTACCGCGTGCGTATCTTCGTGCTCCGAATCCTGTTGCGATCGTCGAAGATGCCGGGAACCGCCCCGGCCGAATGAAAGAGAATGCCCTCGCCACTATGATAGAGGCGTTCAACCTCAATAATGAGGTGATTGCGACGAAGAATCGCTTCTATGCATGGGCCTTGAGAATCGGCGGCACGCTCGTGATTCTGGGGCTTTTGTTTGAAGCTTTTGACGGAGGACAGGCCCTCTGGGCGGCTCTCCATCATGAGTCATCGCGATCGTCCGCGAACCCTCACCCGCTGATCCACGCGGAGATGCGGCCCCGTCCGACCCCACACTAGTCATCGCCCCTAAGGACTCAATCGCACCATGCTAGAAGAATCACTGGAAATGCCATCCAAAGTCAAGGCGTATGTCCCCCCTAAGGCCGATGACCGCTACTTAGAACTCGTCGAAGAGGGCAGTGGCTCCGTTATTCGTTTGCCCAAGGCCATTGCGAAGAAGTCCTCTGCGAGGAAATACAACTTGTCCATGTTCGGCAATGGCAAGAAGTCGAAGAAATGAGCGACGATAAGAAGCCGGAGCCTTACGTCCCGCCGCCATCACGACCGGGCTACGAAGTGCCTTGCCGTGAAAGCGACAACCCACGCGAGAAAAAGTGAAACGAGCGGGAGTAAACCTCCCGCTTTTTTCTTTAGGCTACTGCTTCGACCAGACTCCCGTGATCCGACGACCGAGACGGCGCGCCCAGTGCTCCGGCTTAGGGTTCGCCAGGGCCTGGGCTCTTAGCTTCGCCTTCAGGGCTTCGGGGTCAATGTGGCTCGGTATCGTATAGGTCAAGGTGGGAAGCGGCTCGGCGAGCTCGTCTTCGGCCGGGCCGCCTGCCAAGTTGTCGAACCACGTCCATCGCAGATCGTCGTCGTCCATCATTCTATTTGCCGGAAAACGCGGTCTGCAAGGACCGCATATTGCTGTGGAATTTTGCGCTCGATAAATTGCCAGACCATAATTGCCCCCGTGCCTAAGATAAGCGTGATGACGACTATGCGCCAGGCAATAGAACCAAATGAAATAGGCTCAGACGTTGCCATGATGGACGGATTAAGCAAATACCAGCAGAAGAAAGCCACGCCGATGGCACCAAATAAGCGCGCCAGAAAGTATTGGCGACGCAATTGAAGATGGACGACAAACCTCTGCGCGAACGACGACATCAACCAAGCAAGATTGAGTGACAAAAGCGATTCACAAAACGCGCCGATTTGACTCACTAATCCCGGAGCCACATGCGGTAGCAGAACTCCGAGGTACACTGCGAGCACGTTACCCGTCAGGACGACAAGCTGGATGGTTGCAAGATATGCAGCGGTACCAAACATGGCGTGGGGAAGGCGCGAGGCAAACGGAGCCGTGCCGAGGTGCAGAAGAGACTTAATCGATGATCGGAGGGCGTTAAGCGCCCCTCTCGAGTTAAGGCGTTCGAGCAACGAATGGATGACTTCGTCAGCATATTCGGCTGAGAAGCACTTACCGATTAGCCAGATCGTGGCTTTGAGAGCAAGCTCAAACAGAACACGCGAAAAGAAGTCGTCAATCATGACTTCCTCGCAGGCGAAAGCGATAGCCGACTGATGAGAGGCTTCGCTGCGGGCGAAGGAGAGAGGCGGGTGATAACACTCGCTTCGCGCGCGAACTGATTGACGGTTTGGCGTCCCTGAGGTGTGATCGCGTAAAAGCCAATTACACGCGATCGATTGTCGGCCGAGATTACGGTCGAGCGCGTGACAGATACGAACCCTCTCTCGCTCATCCGTTTCAGCGCGAGATAGATGCTCCCGTCGTCGATAGATCGCCCGATATCGAGCGTGCTGAGGCGCCTTGCCACGTCCGCGACAGAGGAAGCGTGGCCGTCGTCAAGCGTTGTGAGGATTAGGGCCTCGTTCATACCAATAGCGTCTCGCACACTGACAGTCTATCACTGATCGACTGTCAGTGCAACTGAATCGCCGCTGCGGGGCCCCCTCGCCTGCTGGCGGCCCGACGAAGCCTCCCACCTAGGCGGCGAATACCTTATGTTGTGGCTGAGCGACGATGGGGTACAATTTATAGTACCGAGCCCCCCGTCAGTTCGAATACTCTCCTCAAATAAGGCGCCGACCATGAATTTAGATCGGGAATCGTTCCTCAAATTGACGACCGCCGCCGTTGCTGGCGCGATCATACCAAGCGTACCGCTCGCCGTGAAGAGTGCTACCGTCGGCGCGAACGTCGCGTTCGATGGCGTTGACTGGCCTGCCGTCTTTGCCTCGTGTCCGCGTCTCGTTGGGTTCGACCGGATGTGTGGCGCAAAACTGAACCGCACATATTTCGCCGTACGTGGACGAAAAGGGAGTAGCGGATTCCCGAGTTTCCGCGGGGCAGTATCTGGCATCGACCGCGAGAGCGGCCTAAACGTTGCGGCGATCCCAATGCAGTGCGGGGGCACTGCCGGAGCGACGAACACGTTCGTGTTCGTCTTAGGAGAGAGCGGGCCGGTCTTAGTCGACGAGATAAATAGAGGCTATAAGATGCGACCTTTCTTCGTCGACGGGCGCTTACACATCGCGTCTGCTAATTTGCTGGCAGGCGATTGCAACGCTCGGCCGAGCGCACGAACGGTAAGAACTTACGCGGTATACTCGGACAAGATCGAGGAGAGAACTAGCGAGTTTATGTTCACCGCCGAGTTTGAAGCCGCATACGATCCTCACGTCGCTTCGCAGGTTAAACTTGTTCCGAGTCTAGCCGAGGCTGCCTAACATGGCTAAGAAAAACGATCCTTATTTCGTTGAACGTCGTCCCGATGGGAAGTACGCCGTGGAGCGGGCCGATGCGGAGAGAGCGAGTCGACTTCTCGATACGCAAAAAGAGGCAAAGGACTGGGCTCGCGAGCGCACCGACGGCGCCGTTCACGTCGCGAGAGTTCGGCATACCGACGGCGGTTCGCCTGACAAGTGGCGCAAGGATTAGGGCCTAGCGCTTTACCGAATCTTAAAGCATCGTGCCCGGAATCACGCCCTTCGCGCAATCGCCCGTGGTATAAGGCGGCGGCGATCTCGCGTCAAGAGGCTCTCCATAGAAACCCATATGCCATTTGACTTTTCGACGTTTTCGAGGCTTGGACGGTGCTTGGCCGCGCGCTATAGTCGGCTCACATCACTGGCACTGCGAACCGGAGAGAACGTACATGAACGACGCTACCGACGCCGTGGATTTCCTTATTGCCGATATGGGCCTCGAATATGTCATCGATGACGTAGAGGCTGACCTGACTCCGGAGATCGTCAACGTCTTACGCGTGACCGGGGAATACCATCGCGTCGTTGGTTACCTCGCAGAGCGCAAGGCGGCGGGGATCGCGATCCCGGCCGCGGGCGATCCGTTACTCGTCGACAACGATGGCGGTGATTCGCTCGCGGCGATCATTGCGGAATGGGAGCGCTCGCACGAAGGCACAACGCGCGGTATGCTTCGCCCGGGCCAGCAGTGAGGCGGAGGCGCATCGATTGAGGATCGCGCTCGCTACGGTGCTACCGCCTAGCACTCTTCTTCGCAGCCTTCTTTCGCGGCGCCCTGAATCGATTAGCGAGCGCTTTCGCAGCCGCGCGTTTATCGTCGGCCTCGGCATGCTGATATACCGATTTCAACATTCGCGTTGAGGCATGTCCGAGGAGGTCGGCCGCGATCTTATCCGGCACTCGCGCGCGAGCAAAGCAGATAAAAATTTATTATGAGATGAGTGTGCGTGTTTGGACGAGTCTTTTGCTGATGCTTGCGCTAGCCGGCTGCGGGGCGCAGGTATCGAATTGCAAAGACTATGAAGCTCCCAACGGCGACGTCATTTTTGAAGCCGATGTCTTTGCGGCAACGGGAGCCCAGAAAGTATATGTCTACGTACAATCAACTAATCAAAACTTGAACTATGAGCTAGGCCCGGTCCCGCCATTTCGGTGGACCCACTTTATGGCAATGAACACGAACGCCGAGGTCAATAGAATTCCAATCCCTCCCGGGACCGGATATCTGTCTCCAATCACAAGCTGTATCGCTGCGGCAGTGCGTCATACGGATGGAACGTACCAGCAGCTTTATAACCCTCTGTAGCGCCAACTGAGACATCGCTGTCAGCGTAAAGTTCAACGCTAGACCAAGATGTTGCGTTCATGGGAATAACCGGTATTTCTGTTTCGTGATAGCTCTGGATCCGAACGATTCGATGAAGGGGAGTAGCGCCGTCGAGAGTGCTGCTGCTCCCCTTCATCGGAAACGGGGTCAGCGATCGCGCTGAAGCGCTTTATCGTTGGGCCGTCGCAACTCGGGTGGTTACGCGCAGACTGCGAGCGTTGCTTCGTTCGAGAGGTGGCCTACGGTGTGCGCCGGCCCGGTGGTCCGCCGGACGCATTCAATCTTGCGGATGTAGTTATGACGCGTGTTGCTGTTCTGCTGGCCAGGCCGGGATCGTGCGGAGCGGTATGCAACGTGCGGGTACTATGCTTGCTACGGAGGGCTCTCGTGACAAGCTGTTTCCTAGAGCCGACCTCATCGTTTCATAAATCGGACAAAGAAGGCCTAGCATGACAGAACGGATCGCGCAACACCTCGTACCCGAGGTGTACCTTAAGCGGTTCACAGATAAACGAACAAAGCGACTCACCGTCTTGCGAGGAACGTTGGATAGCGCTGATCTCTGGGCGCCACCACGATCGGTGCCGCCAAAGAAGGTCGCCGTTCGTGATGATTTCTACACGTTATGGGACCAAGAGGGAGTTCGTAGCGAGTTTCTCGAGTTACAGCTCTCACGAGTGGAGCAGCAGTTTCCTGTGTTCTTCAAAGCACTGCGTGTTCCGGGTGAACCAACAAATCAGGTGATCTCCGAAGTCCGCAGCCTTGCCGTCGTACAACATATGCGATCGTCGCGGCAGCGTGACTTCTTGGGGACGTGGGCGAATCTGCAGTCGGCGGTCGACGAGATGGGCCAACCGGTAACGGACTCATTTACCAGCTCCCACGAAATAAATTCGCTTCTAGCGCGGCAGCCGGATGCTGAACAGCGACGCAAGGGCGCTGAATACTGGGCTCGCATTGCTCTTCCCCAGGCATTCGAGGCACTTCGAGCTACGTTTAGGTGGCTTTACGTATGTATCTTGAGGAGCGAATCAATGGAATTCATTACGAGCGATCACCCCGTAAGTTTGTTCGATCCAACTCAAGACAAGTCGAAGGATTGGGGAGACTTTCCATACCATAGGCTTCCGCTCGAAGTAACATATCCGCTTACGAAGCGAGCGTGTGCACTTATGGGGTACTGGGAAATGCCACGTCAAGCGATTATCGACGCGAGTATCGTAAACGCCATCAATGCGCGAACTGCCGCTCTTTGTGAGAGGGAAATTTATGTTACACCGTTTCTGTCAGGCGCTGAGGAGCGGCGGTTCAAGTCTGAAATTGTAGACGCCGAATGGCGGAAGCCATTGCTTTGGAAATTTGCATTACCGCCACCAGCGCGGATTTCTTTTGAGTCTGCTTGCCGCGAAGCGGGCGTTGAGAAGGCCGCGCAAGTGCGGATCCCGCGTTGGTGGTGGCTCGGGTTCGAGGCGTTCCCATCAGATATGAAAGAGAAGTACCGAGAAATGAAGTCGAGCCCCGGCGAGCCAACTTGACCACCGGTTAACCATCATTTTTAGCAAGCACGAGCAACCCGACTTGCCAGAATTCAAGATCAAGTTGCGCAGAACTTCGACCGCCACCCCCATCTTCAGGCGAATCGACCGTAAGGGCGCTTTGCCTTAACAAGTCACCGCGAAGCGCTTGTTAATCTGCACGGTTCGGTGACCCGCTCGTCACGACGGTGCGCGAAATCAGCGGGTAGGCCCAATGAGAGTTCGACGGCTAGAAATTACGCGGCACCGGCCCCCGTTCGTTCGTCGTAAACAGAGCTCGCGACCGCATCGGAACGGCATAATGGCAATAACCATTTCGGCAGCGCCATCCGGTCTGCCGAAATTCAATTCGACTTTTCATAGATCCATCTCGCTCGACGAAGACCATCACATCGTCGCCAACCGGTTCCATACCGTATCGGCATTGTGGGCATAGCCGTAGCTTTTTAGAGAATCGCTGTAAGGCCATAAAGCATCCTCGCGTTAGAAACGGTATCTATTGGGGCATCTTCGGGTGTTCGTAGCCTCGCCCGTCGAACCGCGCCAAAATCCAGGTTGCCAGCCGCGAGCGCTCCGATGGCGGTAGGAGGCCGACCAGCGACTTAACTGCCACGAGTAGGACGGATTCCGGCGTCAGGTTCGGCATAAGGGAGAACGTATGTTCGATTGCCGCGCTTAACATCCTGTCGACGACTGTCGAGAAGACGAGGCATCTGCGGCCGCCCGCTTTTTCAAGCGGGTCGATCTAATATTTAGAACTCGTACGAGGTCGCGACTTCGAGAAAGCCGGTGGATAAATGGATGCGGTTCACGGTAGCCTCGGGCCAAACACGGCAAATGACGCTCCAAATCGTTGGTGATAATGTTCGAGCACGTTCATTTGCCCCCACTGACAAGCCACTTGATATCAATCCTTAAGTTGCGTTCTGAGGCCGCTTAATGCGACGTCCGCTAATCGGACCAAATCAGCATCCGAGTTGAAGACACGACTGACGAAATGCGGCGTGAGGACGATTCGAGTATTCGCCCCTTCACCTACTCGGTACATATCTTTCGTGCGCCATTCGATGTCAGGGAAAAGACGCTCATACTGCGACCAATGTGTCTTCCCGTAACACACGACAAGTTCTCGAGGCGCTTCTGCCAGGACGCCCCGGATCAAGTTTAGGCGAAGTGGCATCATTTCGGCTGTATAGGTCTCGCGAGTGTTGTATCGCGCGAATCGCTCGTACAGCCAATCGTTCACGCCTGGGCTCGGATAAGGGAGAAGTTCCGTCAGGAGCGTTTCACCATCAGATCTTCCGAGCCGAAGAGCTTGGTAGCGGCGACGGTCCTCTTTCGACGGATCCGTCACGCCGCCACGGCGAAGCATGAGATCTGCCATGACGCGCCACGTTCTCTGAACCGGAGCTCGGTCCGGATCAAAGTAGCGTTCGGTGCCGGCGAGGCCGCGGTGGGCCTCCTTCAGGTCCATGATCGGCCGATCGTATGATGAGCGAATGAGAAGGTCGCCGCCTAGCTCGTCGCGCGACCTGAGGCCCTCCTCCATCCCGATGAATACGATGGGCGCATCGCGACGTCCAAATCCGATGAATGTTTCGATTCGTTCCCAGTCGATCATCGGTAACCGATGGGCATAAGTTGACTACCCTGCATTGGTCTCGCTAGAGCCGAATCTATTGTAGTTGTTAATACGCTCTTCAAGCCGTATACTCTCGCGCCAATCCACGAGGGCGCTGGGCATCTCTATGATGAGAAATGCTAACGCGATAATCATAAGGCCCACGGCGAACGGTGTAAGATCCTCGAACGAAAGAAGCAGTCCGCATATCGTGGATACGAAAAGCGACGCTCCACTCCAATTAAAGAGGCGCTGTGCCGCCGCATTGCAGCGTGCCCGGAACAGTACCTTATGTTGTTCGAAACGACGCTCACGATCAAGCAAAAGGCCGCCGGAGGCTGACCCAGGTTCCCCTCCCGGAAAGTATTGCGGCGGAGCTCCAAGGTTCGAAAGCTGATTTGCGGCGACTTGAAGCCCTAGGCCCGTCGCAGCCAAGACTGCGCAAGCGATCCCGAGTGGAATGATCACGACTAGCTTATCGACAGAATGACGTAACTCTCGCAGAGGCGAGAGTAGATGGAGGGTGGTTGCGCTGCGATTCGCAGGTTTCAATTGTGGTGCGGAGATGGCATGATTTCTGTGCGGCCCTCCCTTCAGCGGATTCAAAACCATACGTCGTCGTCGCTATCAGCCGTGCTGTGCACCACGTCACAGGTCTGCTTCACCAGGCTTCGCCAGCTTGAAGTCCTCGATTTCTGGGAGTAGCCTAAGGTCACCCGAACGGGTTATCGTCACTGGGCTGGACTTCGCGAGAAGAGGGTTCTATGCTGCGTCGCCTTTGCGCGTTTATTCTAACGCTTGCTTTTTCATTGACGACGTTGTCAGCATCAGGAGCGGAGACACTAGTACCTGTCAGCCGTGCAAGCCAGGATCTGCGAACGATCATGATCGCGAAGCATCTCCAGCGATCGGCACCATTTCTTTCGAACGTTGCGGCTATGCCAATCCCGAAGAATGCAAAGCGGCGCCTGATGGCATTTCTCGCGAATCCGCCGAAAGCTATTCTAACTGGCGAGAAGCGTAGCGCAGATCGGGAGCAGGCTCTCGCCGCAATTCATCCCGACGCGAGCACGCCACCCTCCACGAGCTGCGCCGATATGCAGCTCAACAACACGCTTTACATGTATCCGGGTTCGAACTGCGTCGTTTCAGAGCCATCGGGTGCGATTTTCGGCTCTTGCACATGGACCCCGACGAGCTCGAATTCGCCCCAAGTAAATCTGCAGATCAATCCCATCGTTGCGCCCGCAGGGACGAACTCGACGGTTACCTTTCAGGCGCCGGGCAACCTTACATCGGGCATTTCCGCGGCGTACACCGCGCAGGCAAGTTGTGGCGACGGGGAATTCACCTATACAATCTACGTTCTGCCACCTCCAGAACAACCTTGCTGCAGCGGTACTGGCGTAGGTGGTCCTGTCGATGTGGCAACCGGCGAAGAGTACTATACGAACACGGACGTAGCGTTCTCCGGTCCGTTCGGCCTAAGCTTCACGCGAGCGCACAGCTCGCAAGCCATCGGAACAAACGCGCTGGGAGCGAACTGGCAGGACAATTTCGATGCGCATCTCGACCTTTCGCAGCTTTCCAGTCAGACCGTGGCATTGTTCGACAAGACGAATAAGCCGTTTTATTTCAACAACGTCCCGACGACCGGATCGGTGTACGATTCGATTTCAGGTGATACGCTCGCTGTCAGTGCGGGCCCGACGTATGTAGTCACGGACTTCTCGAATCAGAAGTGGGATTTCGATGCCAAGGGCGAGCTGACAGGGCTAGCTGACCGGTTTGGCAACGCTCAAACGATCACGCGAGACGCGACGGTCGGCCATAATGATCGAATTCTGACGGTCACGGACCCGCTCAGCCGGAAGCTCTGTTTCTATTACGATACGAGCAATCGCATAACGGAGCTGTCGTGGCTCGCGAACGGCGCATGTCCTTCGTCGGCGCCAACCTCCGGGACACTCGTGAAGCTCGCCTACGATTCCGGCACGTCATGTACGACGGGCGAGCTCTGTTCGGTCACGGAGCCCGACGGAAAGAAGTGGACGTACCAGTATCTTAACGACGGCTCGTCATTTGCGTCGGCTGATCTCACGCAGATCGTCGATCCGCAGGGCGACCCGGAGGAAATCAACACCTATTCCGGTTTTCAGGTGACGAACCAGGTAACGGGCAAATGTAGTGGGGCACCACCGTGTGCCGATACCGGCGGCGACCTGACGTTCAGCTATCCTGGAAACTTCGGGGGGCTCGCGACGATCACGGATGGCCAGGGCGGCGTCACGAACGTTTCTTACGATCTCAACTCCTTTATGCTCCTTGAAATGAGCGGCCCGCAGTGCAAATGCGGCGGGGATCAGACGCGCACTTATACGTATGATGCGTATGAGCGGACGCAAACGGTGTCCGACGACGGCGTCAACGGCTCACCGAATCACACCTACACGTACTCATATGGCCGAGATGCCGGCGGAAATGCGTACCCCGGGCCAACAAAGGTCGTCGAAAACCTCGACACCTCCGGGACGACGCGTACGACGAGCTATCAGTATTATCCGATCGGCGATCCCCGCCAGGATCTCCCTCAGATTACGACGATTCCGTCGGTGGACACGACGGGAGACACGGTTTCAACGACCGACACATATCAGACGAATGGCACGCTGACGCAACGCGCCACGGCGGGCCACATCAACGGTGTCGCGACGACATATACTTGGAAGTGGACCTTCGACTCTCGGGGGCGCATGCTGACCTCAGTTGGCCCCCGCACCGACGTCACGCAGAAGACGACCTACAAGTATTTCTCCGACACTGATTCCGACGGCAATCGCGCGGGTCAGCTCCAAACCGTGACCGATGCACTTTCGCACGTGACGACGTACTCCGGCTACTCTGGATTCACGAGCTATACGCCCTTTGGAAGTCCGCAGAGCATGACCGACCCCAACGCTGTCAACACGGAGTACACCTACGACGCGCGCGGGCGCATGCTCACGAGCACCTTGCTTGGGGTCCCTGGCGATACTTCGAATTTAGTGACCGCGTGGACCTATGACGGGGCTGGACGCCTAACAAACGTGAAGTGGCCTGCCGGAAACGCTTTAGCCGTATCTTACGATACCTCAGATCGCATTACTGGTACGGTTCGCGTCGATAGCAACAGTCTCCAACACGAGCGACTTGCGCTCGCATACAACACGATTGATCAGCCCACGAGTTTGTCCGCCCAGGCCTGTGGTACCCCGGCAGCCTCGTGCGGCTCTTGGACAACGGATTGGAGCACTTCGTATGGTTATACTCCCGCAACATCCAATCTTGGGACGATCGCGAACCCTGATAGCACATATAAGCAGTTCAGCTACATCGATTCGGGCGAGCTCAGTACTTATAACGACGAGAATCATGAAACGGGATCAAACTATTCTTATGGCTACGACGTGGCCGGGCGGCGACTATCTGAAACGCGAAAGCTTGGAACAGGAACGGTGGTCG
>Ga0116229_10008761_pt1 | contig 15620 bp, 10 predicted proteins | sample S1TSphgellanicum_3_FD_87313 | JGI IMG/M metagenome (GOLD analysis project Ga0116229, IMG submission 87313) | Host-associated microbial communities from peat moss isolated from Minnesota, USA - S1T2_Fc - Sphagnum magellanicum MG | ecosystem: Host-associated > Plants > Peat moss > Unclassified... | reverse complement strand
CCACTTATTTCTAACTCCCGATGTTGTTCCCCTTGTTCCCATGTGTTCTCACCCTCACACATGGTTCAATGACATGTTCCCGATGATGTTCCCCAATGTGTTTCAATTTGTGCTTCATGTGGTTTCTTGAATTTCTCCAATATTCTTTACCACTTATTTCTAACTCCCAATGTTGTTCCCCTAGTTCCCATGTGTTCTCACCCTCACGCATGAGTCAATGACATGTTCCCAATGATGTTCCCATGTGTTCTCACCCTCACACATGGGTCAATGACATGTTCCCAATGATGTTCCCATCTGTTCTCACCCTCACACATGGGTGAATGACATGTTCCCAATGATGTTCCCATGTGTTCTCACCCTCACAAATGGGTCAATGACATGTTCCCAATGATGTTCCCATGTGTTCCCACCCCCCACAAGTGTTCAAAAAATTTCTCCCATGATATTTGTTTTGCCAAACAAGAAGTAGGTAAAGGAACCAGATCTAAGGAATGGGGGATTGTGTGCGGGTTTAGGGTTTAGGGTTGTCAAAAGAAAAAGCCAAGGGGCATGTGGGCAGAGAGAGAGAGAGAGAGAGAGAGAGAGGTCTGCAACGCATTCACTCCGAAAACAAACAAGTCCTGGGATGATGATCATGCTGATGACAAAAGCTTTTACGCACTAGTAGTACTAGAAGCATGAGCTTGCCGGCTGGCAACTGCGGGGTGGGTATGATGAGCTTTTGGATTATGCGCAGAAGCACCGATCGATGTTGGCACCCATGCGGCAATGCAATGCAAGCGCCCACCCTGTGTGACCGAGAGAGTCTGCAGATATAGTCCAGAATCAGTCGAGCTTCCACGAGAACGAGGACCCACGTGGGTTATATAGTTTGTGTCAGTCTGGAATTTTCGTCTCCCGAGGGAGATCTCAAAACTTTCTCGGGAGAAAAAACACACACACACACACACACTCACTGACTGGACTTCTTCTTCTTCTTCTCTTTAAATGTTTTTTATTCATCACAAGAATCTTCTTCTTCTTCTTCTTCTTTAGGCATCCAGATTCCTAATTTTATCAGATGTCTCCGAAGAGGAATTTTACCAGATTCCTAAAGAAACAGACACACATACCCATTTGATTTGCTGTAGCTTCTGCATCAGCGAATCAGTAAGAAAGAACAATGGAAGGTTTTTTCTTCTTCTTTTCTTTGTTTTTTGTAGGTACACCTTCCATTCTCTGAAGCAGGTTTCTGCATTGCTCTGACCATACCCACTTTCTAAATGTGCTCTTCTGCTGCTGCTGCTGATGATGATGATGATGATGGAAGTTGCAAGGGGAATGGGGGGGGGGAAGATGGAGTCTTTTGAGATAGGAGTAGGTTAATGCCCTTGGAGCAGGGTGTTCCTCAAAATAAGGGTTTAGGGTTAGGGTTTAGCGAGTGGGGTGCATAGTAGGCGCTTATTTTGGGAACGCCTTACTTTGATGGTATTAGGGTTATAAGAGTAAAACTTAGGGCAAAGGATATGGGATAAAGTGACATGCTATTGGGGACATGTTGAGAAACACTTAGAGAACTTGTGGAACATGATGAGAACCCGGTGGGAGCTTGTTGGAAACACATTGGGAACCAACAAAATTCAAAAAAACCAACACCTTCTCACCATACCCAAAGGGAAATAAAATTGGGGGACCTTGGGTGCATGTTGGCTTGGCTTACCTCATTAGTTGTTAAGAATGTAAAATGCCTACCTCTATGCTTTACCATTTATGTCCTAAGCTAATGGTAGGGGCACAAAAGGTTTATTTAAAACCCTAATTGAATGTCCCTACCTTTATACTAGGTCAAAAATGGTGACAAACAAATGTAGGAACAGAAATTTCTGCTCACACAAGGAGGCAATGCATCCAAGAGGCTCAGGCCTTTTTCTTTTGGGGGAAGGTGGGGAGGGTGGGACGGGGAGGGGGAGATGGATTTTTTTTTCTTTCTTTTGTTCCCAAGGAATTCCCATCAAGTTCCTCACATTCCCAATGTGTTCTCCAACATGTTTCTAAGAGCAGCACACTTTTATCCTGAAGCTTTTTCTCTTCTTTTGTGGACCATACAAAGTTTTGGGTTTATTTTTTTGGTTTTTGTTTTTGTAAGGCCAATCAAAATGGCTCGTTGTAAAGGAAAAAAAAAAAAGTTGAAGGTGGGAGGCACACCCCCAATCTAATTTAATACAAGAAGGAATAAATTCCCTAGGTTTACAACTCAGTTGTGGATGACTCCTAACTATTTGTTATGGCATGGTTGCGGACTAATGCCGATGAAGAATAATTCTATGAAAATACAACTTTTGGGACCTTTGTTGAGGACATTGGAATTACAACAACAATGTACGAAAATTTGGACATGTTTCATTTTTAAAAATTGTGCACACTCTCTTGTGCAAAAAAGCACAAGACAGTGTGCACGATTTTAACAATGCAAACTGCCAAAACGATAATATATACTAATCACCACCAAAAAACCAATAAAAGATCGATGGCTGGAACCATCACAGGGGAGACAAAAAGGGAAGGCCAAAGAAAGGCCAAAAGACGCACAACCCACAGGAACCAATAATAATAATAATAATAATAAATTAAGATTAAAAAATAAGAAAAGAAAGAAGGGAAAAAACTAATCCCGAGCCTCTTGAGGTATTATATACTTAAAACCAAATCAAAATGACAAGCATCAAACAACAAACACGAAGGACTATCTGAATGACACAAGTTCCAATGCAAAGTCTATGTGCAGTTGAACTGAGTAAAGTGAGTAACATGAAACCAACCCTAAAAGGATTTGAATCAAAATGATGATTATTATTATTATTATTATTATTATTAGTTTTTTTTTGGGTGGTGAAATTTTGTAAAAAATTTTTTTTTGAGAAATATTTGGGGAAAAAACATGTTTTTCTCATTGCCACTTTTGCAAATTGAAAAAGAAAACATTGAATTGGCAATGGTTGAAGAGTTTTTTTTTTTTTTTGACTTTGAGAAAAAGTAAAAAAAGTTGAACCTAAGGGAAGGGGCACATGGAAAGATTGGGGGGAAGACTATATAACCAAGGGTTGAATTTGGTGTCCCACTTAGTTTGCTTGGAATTTGCTCCATTGGGACCCATCAAGAAGGCATTTTAGTTGTGCCATCTACCGACAGATTCCCATCTCTGGTGACTATGGTAATCATGTAAGGTATAAATGTATGCACATTGCAAAGAGCTTCTCAAGGTGCTCTCATAGGCTGAGGTGAGGTGAGGTGAGGTGAGAGAGGTGTGGTGGGGCTTGCACTCATAATAGCCTCTCTCTTTTGTCTATTTCTCTCCTCTCTCTCTCTCTCTCTCTCTCTCTCAGAGAGAGCAGTGTTGTTGTGATCTATACCTATGGTTGTCTTTCCATCTACAATCAAGAGCATCCAATCTCTCATTCCCCCAAAGGTCCCCAACTTAGGCACCACTTTAGAGGGAGAGTCCAAGGTCCAATTTCCTAGGAACCAATTTGGATTGATTTGAAACAAACTGAATTCTTGAGTTGGACTCTTAGTTTGTCCCTAGCTTTAGAGGGAGAGTCCAGGGTCCAATTTCCTAGGAACCAATTTGGATTGATTTGAAACAAATTGAATTCTTGAGTTGGACTCTTAGTTTGTCCCTAGCCTGATTCTTGGTTCTCCAAATCAGGAGCTCTCCTTTTAAGCACCGTTTTTGGGTCCGAACCAATCGATTTTCCCTCCAAAACAGGTGCCATGTAGGTTTAGCCTCAATTTGCTACTTTTTTTGGGTCTTGGACCCTCGTCTAAAGTCGCCCTTACTTTGCAAAAGTGTACCACCCACAATGTGATGCAAGTTATCAACAAATCTAAAATGTATTCACTCATATATATATGTATACCTTAGAGAGGGAGTAGTCGGAACAAGGGGATTTTTTTATTTTTAATTTTCCAATTTTTTGTTATTAAAAAATTGAAAAAATCAGTCAAAAAATTTACAATTTGAAACACAAATTTTTTTCAAAAAAAAGAAACCCCAAATTTTCAGTTGAGAAAACCACAAAAAAATAATCCAAAACTTTAGTATGTACCTAACTCATACCAGCCAATAACCCTAGAACAACCATCTTTTGTGTCAATGCAAGAGTTTTTTTCTTTTAAGTTAACAACACACACTGCTACTTTACTTCTTCTCAAGAGGAGGCTCAAAATGTGTGCACACACACTTACCATAGTACCTTTACCATTTTGGCATGAATTAAATTATTTTTTTGTTTTTTGTCGAACTTTTGAAAAATTATTTATTATTTTTGTCCAAATTTTAATAAAAGAAAAAGTTAAACCGCCAGGTTTTGAATAGTGTAAATTTTTCATAATAATGATTTAATTGAGAAGCAATTTAAACACCATTAGACTGTTCCATAACATTGACAAAACTCCATTTATTATTTTGTATAACCATTATGTGCCAAAAATTTCAAAATAAAAAAAACCAAGTAACCCAAGTGTCAAAGTTAAGATTTTTGAAATTTAATTAATTATTCGACAATTTTTGTTGCCGAAATGGTAAATGGTATTAAAGTACTAAACTAACTCAAGTTTGGCAAGTTGTGTGTGTGATATTCACTTTCACTACCAATTTGTAAACAAGCTTTCATTTTACATGATGCACAAAAGGGTGGATGGATTCTCTCCCTGGCTTATTAGTAATTGTTATGGCACTTGGTTCAGCTGCTAGAACCCCACCAAAAGTTAGGGTTTAGGGTTTAGGGTTTATGACACATGTACCTCTGACCTCATGGTAAAGTGGGGTGAGTGTACAAGCAAAGCTGATCCAACCCACAAGATCAATTACTCATATTTTTATTGCCTTCTTATTATTGCCTTTGTATCTTTTTGCCCAGTTCCCATTTTTGTGATGTAGCTGAATTTAGAAGACAGTTTAGCCAAAATTAATTTGCCATAAACACAATATGAAAGCCAAATTTTTTTTAAAAAAATTTAAGCATCCTTCACATTCTTTTGGCTACAAGGCTAGCATCCAAACAGGGATTTAACATTAAATCTTCATAGGTTTTTAGAATCCATCTGCAATGTTGAAAAAAAACTAGTTAAAAAAATGCTACCAAATCTAAAATCAGAGTCCAAATGTGTTGAATTCTTTTCAAAAATTATTATTATTATTATTATTATTCAAACTTGGGTGATTTTTATTTTATTTTTTCAGAAAAAATAGAATATTGTGATAGAGTATTATTCCCAGCTTATTTTTTATTTTCACATTTCGGAGAAATTTTGCACACCAACAAAAAAATCATTGCTGACTGGCACTTTCTTGGGTGAGGTCTCTTAGAAGCTATATTTTTTTACCCAGGAAATTTTTTAATTTGTACTTGGAAACCTTGATTTTGCTTTAGAATGGGAAGCATTGATCTTTTGGGGGATCTCCAAGAGGGAAGCTTGTCACTCCCTCAATATTGAGCTCTTTTGTGTTGGTGAAAAGCTTAAAGTGACAAAATATAGTTATATACACAAATCCCCCTCCACACAAAACTTGCTTCACCCTTTAAAAATGGAACATAGGAAGCATGATCCAATCTGTTTGAATGCTGTGCAAAACTCATGTCCTTAAAACATGCACATTAGCAATATTCTAACCATGTTTAGATAACCCTTTTTCTTAGTTCAAGAAACCTAACCCTCAACATATGACTATATCTATGCCTTGCAATTTTTTTTTTTTAAAATGTAAATTTTTGGATACATTGAAAATAATAGTAACTAATATATATATATATATATATGTGAATATTGATTCTTGAAGTTTTGAATTGAATCTCATGGGGTACCATTCTAATCTATAGATTACACAGAAAACTCTCCCTTCCATGGATTTGTTCTTAAATTGTGAAAGTCCTTTCTAGGGTAACCAATATACCAAAGGTGTCATGCAAACGGAGAATATATAACAATGGAGTGGAGGAAATCGATATCAAATGCAATTGGAAGATATCTAGCATTGATCAAGGTTATATCCACTATTCATTCATGTGAGCGAGGTTGGCCAATTTCAATTTTCACCCACATTTTGGTGTGATATATTAGAAACATATGAAGGATTGCCTACTTTGGGAGACCCCCAATTTACGTCTTTTCAACAACAAAGAAAAGCCTCAAAAGGTGGTAGCACATGCTAGATCCAATGCTTGCGTTGCACTATGGCCAGAAATATTGAACATAGTGTATAGAAATGGCCCAAAAGCAAGTTTACATAGAGATATACTAAGTGGGGGAAAAGGAAGAAGGGTGACACATATTTCACACACAAAAAAGATATATCACCCATATAAAAAACCAACATGAAAATTGGACCTCTTGTTGGCATTTTTTAACAAATGAAAATGATTAATATGCATTAGTTCGATGAAATTCCATGGTGATGTATCTATCTAGCTACACCCAAAAAAATCACAATTAAATCTCTTCACCCTTTTGTATCTTGTAACCATGTTTCAAAGCACAATCTTCCAAACATATAGTTGTGAATTGTTGATGGAGTGCTAGCAATTAGCCCAAGGATGTAAGGGTCAAGGCTATCTCATAACTTAAGTGGCGATTTAAAGAACCTACCTTTGTGGATTATACTTGAAGAGTCAATTCATGGAGTTGGGAGTTTGAAGAATCAAAACCTCATATTGATTTTTTAAATTTTTATTATTGAGAAATTTGTAAAGTGATCTTGCATCTTTGAGTCTTCATTTCACCCTCTATTTCAACCTCAAACCTTATTTATTGGTGAAGTGATTTTTTTTTTTTATTGAATCAAGGTTGCAACTTAGTATCACAACATTTAATGCATGGGATTTAAAATAATTACGATATCGGTAAGCACAACAACATTGAAGACACTCAAAGCAAAAAAAGGAAAGACAAGGTGAACTTCTATTTCCACAAAATCATGATAATTTGAGTTTCAAACTATTTTCACTCTCTATTTGAATGTAAGTATTTTTTTTTAATACAAAAAAAAAATCTCAACCCCCTTCAGGTAGACCATCCCATCATTAATTGCTTACCTATGATTGAACATTTGTTTAGATCTTCATCATATGTGCTTCGTTTTGAGTGATTTAAAATGTTATGGGAGTGCTACCTCAAGCTCTGGAAATTACTTTTGAAATGCAAAGGAAAAAGAATAATGAAAAAATAACCAAAAAAAAAGAAGCTTTCCAACTTATAAAACATGTTTTTTTTCTCTTCTCTTTGGACCCCTCTTAATTTCAAACTTCATAACTTTCTTATTTCTTATTCATTTCAAATGATTTGAAATGTTATAAGACCACCACCGCCTAAAGTTCTACAAATCGTCCTTGAACTCTAAAAGCAACAACAAAGCAACATACAAGGAATTTTTTGGGTGTTTGGGAACTGGCTTTTATAATGTTCAGTGCTAAATTGTCTTTTTTGAGTTCTTGATCTCCTTTACTTTGGGGGGCCAAAACTTTCTCATTTCTAATCTGTTTTTTATAATTGTTAATGTGTCGGATGCGTCAAGAGGAGGGGTTCAAGTTTTATTCTGACACAAGAAACAACGGAGCCCATAGCCTCGGGCTTAACCTTACAAAATTTAACCTCAGTTAATAAGCCATAGAAGGCCGATTCTAGGAGAGCATCCTGGCTGGTGTCACCCAGGGAGTGCTTCATTGGCAAAATTAGCTTCCACCCATTCTCTAGTACGTTAAAATACGAAGATCTGAACCAAGAAAGTGTGTTTCATCTGCTTGGGATTTTGTGTACCTAGCTCCTCTCCTGGCCTTGGGTGACCCAACAACTATGTGTGAGTTTGTTGCAACTTTTCTTGGTAATACCGTAATTGACAACATTCGTTTGTGAGTTGAGGTTTTTTTGCTCATTTTTTGTGTTTTTATTCGTTTGTCTTTTGTTTGTTGTACTTTTTTTTTTTTTTTTTTTTTTTTTTTTTTTTTTTTGTTTTTTTTTTTTTTTTTTTTTTTTTTTTTTATTTTTTTTTTTTTTTTTTTTTTTTTTTTTTTTTTTTTTTTCTGTTTTTAGTTTGTTGTTATGATTTTATTTAGTTCCATGTTTGATTTTTTCAATGTTTTTTTTTTTGTGCAAGATTTTTTGCAAAATGTTTTTGTACATTAAAATAACTTTTTTGCACATCACTCTTGTAACGAAGACCGAGTTTTGTTCGTAGTTGTAAATGTTTGTATTAGTTTCTTTTTAAAGCATTCACACATTTCACCTTAAACGTTAGAAGAAACCATTTGTTTGCAAGACATTTTTGTTTGTTTAAGTTTTTGCATTTTTTGGCCTTGTTAAACATCATGTGAAAAATGGAAGGTTCTAAGTAGAAATGGAAATATGTGAATCCAAAAATGAAGAATGTGAAATGTTTCTAAATGCAAATGAATGGGAAAAGGAAATAATGGAGGAAAAAAAAAAAAACTCAAGTTGGCAAACTAAAAAAAAATAGAGGTTCAAAAATGATGAAAAAGAAAAAAACAAAATTTGAAAATAGGAATGCTTCATGTTGGTCATTTTTCTATGTGATTGACAATGAGAAAGTGATACTAGATGCACCTCAAATCATATGTTGTATGTTGTGTTATTTCAATCATGTGCTTTCTTTCAACCCATGAATGAAATTAAGAAGGGTTGAATATTTTATTATGAAACGAGTGAAATAACATGTTTAAAAAGATATGTTAATGCAAACCTTTAAAAACTTTTGAAAAAAATTGAAGTCAATTCTACAGTGAAAGGGAGTTTTTGAAAAAAACTGAAGTCAATTCTACAATGAAAGGGAGTTTGGAAAGGAAACTTGCTAAAAAAAAAAGCAAATATATTAGATCATCCATTTTTGAATTTTTGTTTCCAAAAAACTTTTCAAAAAGGATGATGTGGAAAAACAAAAGTTTTTAGAAAATTTTGCACTTTTGGTTGGAAAAAGCCATTTGCCCTTGTAAATTGTACAAAATGTACAGCTAAAATGTTTAATCCTACATTTGTGTTAAGTCTAATTCCTTTCATGCAAAAGAGTTTCACAAAATGTTTTGTTTGGGCTTTGGCCCAATGGGCATATGTTTTGCCTCTCCTTGAAAAGTGTCATTTTGCCACTTCTAATTTTGATCTCTAAATGTTTAAGGGTGTTCATGAATTTTTTGAGATTTGATTGGAAGCCAAAACATATAATTTTTGGTTTATTTAAGTCTCTTGATACTATAAATCATGCAATGACAAAAAAACTAATTGATCTTTTGCATGGATATGACTTGAAAAATAAAATTATAAAATGTGTTAAAGATGATGGTTCAAATTTGAACACAATGACAAGTGCTCTAAAGTTCATTGTGAAATTAAACCTTTAACTTAGAAGAGAGCTTTCAAGGAACATGTTTTGGGCATGTTTTCTTCAAAGCTTGCTAATATGCCACTAGTGATGAGAAAGTTTATAAAGGTTTCAAATAGATTTCCATAAAATGTATCCAAGTAGATTTACAAAAATGCATCACTTGGCCAAAGAAATTTGGTGAAGGCCAACAAAAGTGGAACAAGACTTGTATTGAAGATGGTTTGAAGCCAAGAAAATCAACCATTCTAATAAAAACTAAATCAATTTTCTTTTCAAACACTATTTAGTTTATAATCTACAAAAGTTTTTCTATTTGTGAAATTTGTTGAACTTGATATTTTCTTACAAGTTTGCAAGTAAGATCATATTTTTCAATGAAGAATTGCAAGTTAGGACAACAATTGTTTTATGTTATAATTGCCAAACATTAGCGAGGATTACTAAATATGCACTTCCACTTCTAACTGGGGATGTCTTTCAAATCATTATTGATATTCATTCTTTAAGTGTGAATGCTTTTATGTTTAACCAATCCCATGGGCATTGATTATTTTCAAATTCCTTGTATGTAATTATTACTATGGCATTGAAACTAAAAGAAGAATTTGGAATGGCACTCTATATAACTAATTTGATGGAAGATGATATGTCTATGAATTTGGAATTGCCTATGTTTTCTTCCAATGTCAGAGAACAAGTATGTGACATTTTGGATGGTTTTTTTTTATTCCTAATGAAGTATGAAAAGAAGAAAACCCATAACATCTTATTCTTAATGTTAAACCCAAGATTTAAGAATTTTAAGTTGGTTTCATTTTTGTAAAAGTCAAGAACAAGATGTTTCTATGGTGAATGATTATGATAAATGATCTTTCTTTCCAATGTTGTTGAATTGTCACCATGTACTTCACCCTATGTTAGAATTTGAAATTGTGGTAGATGAGTTGAGTGATAAAAAATCTTGTTTTGATGTTTTTGAGACAATTGTTAAATACATTGAAATAACCAAGGAGTTGGTGAACAGAGAATTGTAGATGTTCCAAAAGTATAAGTTAATGTAAAGGACATTAAGTGAGGTGAGAAAAACATGAGTCCTTATTTCCAATTGTTATTTTTTTATATTGTTAGATCCTTGAGATTGTGAGATCTCAAATGGACATGGAAAGGATTTTTTCCTTCATTGAAATATTGAGAAACTTGAAGAGATCTAAATTATATATAGATAAATTATAAAAGTCAATATTTATAAACAATAAATGACCAAATGATCCTAATGTGGGTTGTTCTTTATCTTCTACATTGATAGAGTTGATTGAAACTCATGTTTTTAAAATATATATATAAAGAACTAGAAAAATACGAGGTAGAGTTTGATTGAGATGAGGTTCCAAACATGTAATTTGTAAATTATAATTTCATCCCTTTGTATATAGATTTTGTAATAAAAATTTTGAACATTGTTATTTGGGTTGTGAGAAACACCTTGAATATATGCGAGATATTATTTTCTAGGATATCTAGAAGTGTGAAACTTGAATTTCAACTTTTAAAAAAAAAAGAAATTTGATACCTTTGACAAAAACTACAATTGAAAAAAATAAAAATAAAAAATCTAAGATCAAACCCAATTGTTAAAAACCAAGATGGAAGGATATCAAAAAATTGATATCCACCCAACATTGTTTTGCCCATATGAGAAAGTTGAACTTTCATAATCTCTAAAGATTGACCAAAGAGAAGCACTTGTGTAAAATATAGGCTATTTTGTGGGAGTATCCAAATTGTTTTTCAATCAAAAACAAGTTGTGGTTTGGCCAGTTAAGGTGGGCTCCTTGTGAAGGAGTTTGGGTACATCTCTCCCCCACTAGGATGGATGGATGGATGGATGGATGGGTACCAATAGGCTAACAAGGTAACCAACAAGTGTTAGAGAGATCCTCTCCAAGTGAGGAGAGTACTCAGATGTCAGAAGAAGTCAGACCAGTGATGAGAGAAATCAGCATAGTCTCTGCCAACTCTGGCTCATCACACACAAACATTTAAAAGAAAGTACTCCTCCTCTCTTGTCTTGAATGGATTGTACCTTTTTACCCACTTTGCCTGCAAATGATTTTCTTCCCTTCCTCTTTTTTGCATGCAAGAAACTCTCACTCCTCTCCTCTCCTCTCCTCTCTCAGAACCTCTTTTTCAGTGCTCTTGCACCTTTTTTTTTTCTTCCATTCAACAACAACACCTCCTCCTTGCTTTGAGTAAAGACATCATGATTTATTTATATCAGCCCTTCTTCCTTGGCTTGGAAAAGGATCATGAGCCACCAAATTAATAAGAGTGGGTAAAGCCCTCTCTCAATAGCCACAGGCTTTACCATAACAAGGGCCCGTGTTAGGCGGTGGAGCACAGTACCCTCTTGGCCCGATTGCAATAAAGCCCGTTGCCAAGGGCTTTACTGAGCCAAAAGACCTGCTCCATTATTTTTTCTCATTACTCCTGGCAGGTGCCCTCTGGGTATCAATCACATCATGATAAGGAAAAAGTGACGATCTAGTGAGCATGTCGTTTTTGAAACAATCGTTACAACACAAGGTGTCCTCATACACCAAGTGATTTCACTGGATTTTGAATGAATTCACTAGTTGTAATGAACAAGGACCAATGAAAAAACACTGAATTCACTGGTCTAATGAATGGGGACTAATGAACTACACCCACATTTTGTAATAGTGAACCCACCACCCAAAAACCAGAGGAAAGATATATTGGGTAAGGTGCCTTCTGATTACATACACTCCAAAAAAAATCTTTGTAGAAAAACTTGGCTCAGTTTCTGATAGGTATACATACAAGGTTGCTGAAGTTAAGATTTCAAATTTAATTAATTATTGGGCAATTTGTTGCAGAAATGGTGAAGGTGTTATTACATCTTCTTTGAAAAACCTGCAGAAAAGCTCCCACCCAAACCTTGGAAGGAAAAGGCAAACAAAAAGAAGAGGAAAAAGTTTGTACCTGCAATGAAAGGAAATGAAAGGCAAAGGAAAAGGCACCCGAAAAAGGAGCCAGAAAGGATGATTAGTGCAGGTGGTGTGATGAATGAATAAATGAATGAATGAATGTCACCCAGACAAAAAAAAAGATCAGTAGTGCAAAGGCATTGTCATTCATTTCTTATAACATGCTTTTAATATGTTCCATGATTGTAACAAGCCCAAACAAACCCATCTTTTGTGTGTGTGAAATGAAAGAAGAGGGAATTATGTATGATGACCTGGGTCTCTTGTTGTATTCTGGAGTTTGCTTGTCAGTATTCCTTTTTTTCTATTGCATCCAGGGAGGGATTCAGTACCACCACCATCATGAGTGACACTGTCTTTTTTTCTATCCTGAGTTCCCATGTCAGAGAAAAAGTGAGAGAGAGCATCTGCTCCTTTTCATCCTCAGGAAGGATACAAAATTACATGCAACTCATTGCTCACTTCCATGGACAACATTATTCATCTCTACTCTCTTATTGATTTGTACACATGAATGAGGAGGGGGGTGTTAAAGATGGAATCATTCCACTCCCTCGCCCCATCTCTCATAACATGGGTTTTTTTTCTTTTTTTTTCTTCGGGATATAAATTTTTTAAAGAAATTTAACAAAAAAAATAGCAAAACTAATCGAATTGACACTCAATTTCTTTGTCAAAAAATGGCGAAATTTCTCTAGGAAAAAAAAAATCATTTCTAGAGAGATGAATAACAATGGGTAATTGTCTATCTATATTTGGAAGTATGCACTATGAACCCAACAACCTCTAGGGTTGGGAATTGTAGTCACCTTGTAAGTGGTTGTGGGTTCATTCACCACGACATATGCTAAATTTCACACGATTAGCATAGTTTAGAGTTGAGATCATTGGGTTAAGTAATCACCAAAAACCATGATATTGTCAAATCTCATGTAGGGTTTGGGCAATCGTGCTGCACCTTCACAACAATAAAAACATGATCACCTTACCAAAACAAATGACAACACTCAAAGAGTCAAAAATTAACTAGAAATAAGATAAAGGAATAAAAAGGAATTTGAAATGTCTCATGTCAAGAGGAAGGTATATATATATTGAAGAGGGAATCCCCTAGCTTAAGGACAAGCTTGGGCATCCCAATTTGGGTAATGATACAAGTTATGCTAAGTATCCAAAAGAAGTGCTGAGGAATTCAATTTAAAGACCCATTGCATCTAATATTATGTTTTGTTCAAAGTTAAGAACTTTTGAAATTACATAACTATTATGTGAAATAATGTCCATTTTGCAACAGACTCCTTAATTACACAAATATAGACTTATTGCTGTTGAAAAGTTGAATATCAGAATCATCATGTGATTTTATCATGATAGTCATTTTGGTAAACTTTATTATGCCTAGCACCTCAACAAACTATCACATAGACCATTTTAATTCAATCGTCACCAAGTATTTGTGCAAAGTTTCATGGGTCAAAATAGAAGGAAGTTTTCTAAGGAGGAAGTACAAAATTCATCTAAGTTGAATGCCATTAGAAAAAGAGTTTATGGGAGTCACTAGTACTTGGGTGCGTGTCAATTTCAATTACAACTTCACCTTGAACAACCTTTTTAATGAAAATGGATGTTCAAAGTTGATATATATGTAGGTTTACATGGAATCAATGTCATCATGTGAGTTGGGGTTGCAAACAACAATCTTTGAAATAAACATTTCATTTGCATATGTGTGAAAGCTTGTGGTGCAATGCATGAATGTGTTCCATCTTTTGATACAACTTTAGCAATGGATTACATAACTCCTTGAGATCAAGTTGCATCCAAGTTGCAATCAAGTGTAAATACTGGGACATAAATTTTATTAGTTATTTTTCTATAGCGCTTTGTAAATTTAAATTATCATGCATAATTCATAATATAAAATGATAGTTATTTCCTATGTGTTTGTGTCATGTTCTTTTGATAGCCCACTATGATGGAATTCATTTGTACAAAAAAATAATTTAAAGGAAATTTTATGAATCATAGTGCAGTGGATTTGATTGGGTCCAAATTGTATATTTTAAGGTCAAGACTAGTGTTATGTGGTTTTTCCTTTTTGAAAGAACCTCGAGTCTTAGTTTTCACCTTTGCAACACATTACATAGGAAGTCAATCATATCTATATATATGTAGATAGGTGAGAAAAAAGGCAACTACCAAAGTTGACAAGCTTTGCATTTTTAATTGGGTCTTAATTTAGACATGAATCCGAATTTAGGTTTAAGAACCCATCTCAGCAAGTCTACATGAATTCAAACATGGCCAAAAAATCAAACCTTACAGGTTTAATTTTTAAAGAATTTTAAATAAATTTAGCAATTTTAATTTTTTTCTCGAAATTGGTGAATTCAGACCATTTTTCCCATGAAAAATCCTTTGTATTGGTTGAAATCACATTTTTCAAGTCAAATTTTTGTGAAAATTCGTCAATAAGAAAACCACTAATATTAAAAATTAAAAATGTGTAAAATATTTTATAAGTACCATATTTTAGACCGCTACAATTTTAGATTTCATCAATCTCATCCATTTTGTGTTTTTACATAATCATATGTAAAGGAATACAGAAAAAAGTGACATCGAGACAATACTTTGGTACTCCTTAAAGAATTTGGACTTTACTATTAATGTAAAAACCATGGTTTTGTAATTGCGTAGCACTATTGAAATTCAATATTTATTCGGTCAATAAAGGAGTTGATGAAGGTTTGAATGTAAAAACTTGGTGGTTCACTTCTTGATGTGCAATGCACACCTTGTTTGGTTTGATTTGGTGAATCCAAAAACATCATTATTATTTATAATGACTTTGTGATTCTAGACATGGTTTTCATCGTCAAAAGTGTCGTCTTGTATTGAAATATTTGTTAATATGTTTGAATCCTAGCCTTGAACTTTAATATATAACATTTGCATTGGAAACACTAAAATCATTTTAAAATATTAACATGTTGTGATGTTTTTTATATTGTTCCATATGTTGTTCCCTATTGCTTTTTGAAACATGTTGGAAAACATTTTGGGAACATTGGATACCAATTGCAAAGTTAATGAAAATTAATGGAAACACCATGGGAACTTGGTGAAAACACTTTGAAAACAACATGAAATTCAAAAATCTCTAAATGGCTTAAAAACTAACTTTGAAACCATCCCTAAAAATACACTAAAATTGACCTTAACCAAAATTGGAGGTTTTT
>Ga0116229_10008760_pt1 | contig 15622 bp, 12 predicted proteins | sample S1TSphgellanicum_3_FD_87313 | JGI IMG/M metagenome (GOLD analysis project Ga0116229, IMG submission 87313) | Host-associated microbial communities from peat moss isolated from Minnesota, USA - S1T2_Fc - Sphagnum magellanicum MG | ecosystem: Host-associated > Plants > Peat moss > Unclassified... | reverse complement strand
ATACCTACATGATGCAAGGGAAATTTTATAATATTTGTTTATGGGCATTCAAAACACACTAGGTTTTTGTAATTATATATAATACCCACATATGGGTCACAAAATATGCATTGACATTTTAACAAAAATGTGTAATACTTGCATATAGGTCACAAAATAAGTATTGGTTTATTGGTGTCTTAACATCCTTCTAAAGTGCAATTTGAAAGAATGAAAGTATTGGACTTTGGGACTATATTTTTAATTGATTAATGATGAACTGGAATTGAATCGTTTTCAATGGCACCCATGTGTGGGTATTGCATAAAACAACGCCATTACTTAACATAAACCCACATGTGGGTTACAAAAATAGGTGTTGGTTAGGAACCCCAAACCATTCTAAACATGGTGGTTTAAGGTTGATTGGGGTATTGCATTTTTGGATTAGATTGCAAACATCAATTATGGATTTTGAAACAATTTGCAATACATGCATGTGGGGTTTTAAACCTCAATTAAACATTGGATCAAACATACAATACTCACATGAAACGTGTGTTATATCATCATCTTGTAAGTTGTGCATTGCAAGACTTGGTTGCATTGCTCATAATCAACTTTAACTTATATGACATATTAAGGTTGATGGAAATATTAAAAATATGGTGTAGATTAGATTTGGGGTATGGTGACCATAACATAAACAACCCTTATACTAGATTGAATGTCAATTCATGGTTTTAATCAACCAATATGATTTTTATTACCAAATGAATGGGACATTTATTCATAATATCTTTTATTAAGTGCATTTATGTGTTCTAACATTGTTTCATGCCAATCTTTCAAACATTTAATTGAATTCTAAAGGCAAAAAGCCTTAAAATGTGCATGACAAGATTTTGGAACTCAATGCTCATTTTGAATCAAAGTTAAGTTTGATCCAATAGTTAAATGAAAAGGATTAGATGAAATCAATGTGCATAAAATATATAATTACATTTTCTAAATGACCATAAGACCTTGTGTTTGTGGTTCATGACACATTACCAAACCAAATAAAAATGAAAAAAAAATACAATGCCCACCTATAATTTGTTTTTCTTAAGGTAATGGTTTTTTCCCAAAATAAAAATTTATTATGCATTTATTGCTCAAAAAATGCAAAAAAACACAATTTTTGAATGGATTTTCAAATAGAATTTTTAAATTCTAAATGGTCTTAGATTTAATTGATTTGTATCAATATGATTCACCACAAAAAAAATTGACTACAAAATTCCACTCATAACCGTAGTTTTGAAGTATATTTACAATTTTTCATACTCTATGACACATTCATTTGACACAAATATACATCATATGTTCAAGTTCATAAATGTTTGTTGAAGTTTTTTTAAAGTTTAAAGCTAATGCAATATACTTGAAATGAACAAACATAATCCAAGATGTGAAATCTTCATGTACCCAAAAAAAACCAAATGCAATTTTTTTGTGTTTTTATTACAATTTTTGGGGGGCGTAGTGTGTTTTCACCAATGTGTGAAGTTGCATGGTCACAAAATGCTACCCCTCCTTGCTAACATTCCCTTACAAGTTTTTACATTGTAAAACTAGGCTCTTTCCATTGGTGCATTTGAACTTGGATCCTCCAACACTATCCATAGGAAACTCATTTTCATTTGTAGTGGTATTGCCACCAATGTCAATTCTTTATTCTTCACCTTCAATAAACTCATAATCATCATTATAAGAGGAGTCCCCATCATCCACAATATGCCACAAGTTCACAAACATGGTGTGAACCTTCCATGATTAGATCCATACTATGCTTCACATTATTCTATGATGTTTCTTGAGTAATATTGGTGCACATGAGAATAACCATGATTCAATGTTTGCACAAATTCTCTCACAATGCCCATTCACACGAGCAACATGGATATTGAGTAAATGTATACATCACTTGGTGCATGACATTAACAAGGCATTGGCTCCACACCACCAAAACACCATTGCTGTCAAAGGTTGGTTTGGCAACATGGGTAATCAAGATATTCAAGGTTGGTTTTTTCCACATTCTTTTTCACAATGGCCTCCATGGCCTTGTTTTGTAATTTTTTTTTTTCATCTCCATTGTATGCATGTAATGATGTGCAATGGTTGTGGTTAATCTCCATACCAACCAATCAATTCAACATCCTCTAAGGCCCTTAATGTAAAAAAAAAACCAACACTTTAAAACACCATACACATTGCAAAAAATAGATAGGGCCACCCAAAAAAAATTGAAGAACAAGATTACAAAAAAGGGTTAAATGATAAAATATGATAAAATGGAAATGATTACATATCAAGTTGCCAATAATAAGCTCAAAAATAATTCGTCCATGCATATGAGACAAATGTTGATTGAGGTTTTGCTTCACATTTTGCCTCCCATATTTTGAATGTGTGAATGTCTTCATCATGGTTCATGGACATGTAGATCTTGTCATGGAGGTCATAGAGGATTGCACCCCACATTCAACATCTTTGATTTTCTTAGTTGCATGGGATTGTTAAGCTTTGAGAACATGCTAGCAAGAAAGGAAAATAACAACATGGTCTATGGTTCAAATGGTCCTATGCATGCATACATAATGAAAACATAATTAGTGCAATGGTTGGGTATGCAAACATTACAAACATGAGAAAAATCATCAAGCAAAATTTTAAATAAAAATGTATAGAAGGTTGGGCATTCATTATAATGCCTTGTGGGGAATCATGATAATGTAACAAGATGGTTTCTAATTATTTGGACATGTGTGATAATGTCCTTGCTCTTTAGGGTCTTAACCACTCAAACACATCTTCAATGTTTTACAAGTTCATAATGATTTATGCTAAAGGAACACTTGTGTGATGAATGTCAAAACACATCAAAATGAAAAAATGAAAATTTATGTTATTAATGCCAAATGTGGCATCTATTGAGATAGCACCATGATGGCCGCATGAAAACATCGATTGACATTGAATTGGCATTTAGATGCCAATGGTGAATGGCACTTTAATCCCATTGATTTCTCTAGCTTCTTAGAAGAAAAAAACATCCTCTAGATGTTGAAGAGCCCAAGATTGAATGAAAATGACAGGATTCTTGTATAAACACTAACTTTCAATTTTATGTTTTTAGTCCAAATAAGAAATATTTTGACTCAATGAAATCATCCCTTATCATGGCCTTTTTAGCATTCACATGTTACCATCAAATCACTTTATTAATGTCATAAATTTGTAAATAACCATGTAACCCAAATTCAACTAAGTCCATATGTGATCATTTGGGGTTTCTAACATTCACAAAGCATAAAAAGACATATGAAAATTTAAGGTCATGTTGGCAATGTGCAAATGACCCATTTGCTTGCGTATGAGATTTACGATGGAAATCTATTTTCGCTATTTTGAACTGTGTGTAAAATATTTTCATTAACAAGGTTAAACAACCTTGCTTGATAGACTGAGTGTGGTTGGGGTCAATTGCTTGTGTACATGTTAATGTGATTACACCATGCCATGGTTCTAAAAGGACATGATTTTCTTGCCTTTGATAATGCACAAGACATGATATTTTTCCCATTATGTGTGATCACCTCATTGTGCCACATCCAATGATGATAATCTTATTCTTATATTTTTCAATCAAAATTGGGATATGTAATTGTATTTAAGGTAATGGATTGACCTTCCCTTACATGTTATGTCACAAGCCATGATCTATTAGTAGTGCGCATTCAAGAGTCAAATATGTGCCAAAGCCTTTCATCTAATATGATATTGGAATCTCTAAGTTTAGAAGCAACAAATCCTTGATGGGAAGGGGGATGATTAACTTTTATTTTCCATTATGTCTATTTGAATTTGCTAATGAATATTGCCTTTTGTAATTGGCTTAGGTATGGCCTCACACTTTCATTATTCTTTGAATAATAGAATATAATTGAGGATCTAGGAGTGTTAGGTGAAGGAAACATTGTTATTTTATTTTAATAAATCTTTTTTGGGAAAGTGAAATGGTATGGAATGATGCTTAAACAAATAGTAAATAAAATACATTTCAAATTGCTATCATTACATTTACATATCTATGATATCTTAACTCACAAAAAAATTCATAACATCAAAAAAATTATTATCTTTTGGATTTTTATTTTATTTTATTTTATTATGAGGATGTTTAAAACATTTGTAGTTTTGTGAAAATGAATTGAATTAAAAAATAATGAAGTTTTTAACATTTTTGAGGAAGAAAGAAATTATGGGAACCATTATATCCAATTCCTTTTGGTCCATTCTTTCCCCAAAAGGTAAGAGATTCCATGCTTGATTTGGTTTAGTCAATTAATAAGTTTATACATATATGAATTTGTACATTATAAAATTTGATAGAATTAAAAATTAATATTTGAAAATTTTCCCAAAGAAACTTTGTGGGTAATGTTTGTATTATATATTATATATCTTTATTCAATATAGTAGATGCAAATGCCTATGAAAATTTCATCAATACATTAATATTTATGATTTTTACTCGCATGACAATTCATAATATCAAAAAAACTTGAAATACCTTTTGAAATAGGGATTTTTAATACATTTTTTCCAATACAACAAACTTTTCCTTGGGTGGTACCACTAGGAACCACCTTACCAAAATCACAAGAAAGACCCAATTTTAAAAATAAAATTCCATCTATTTATACATTAGTTTATTTGATTGAACTAGGTGGGCTATGTGTTCCTCGCCTATGCACACACTCATGAAAAATAATGAACACCCAAAAACATATAATATACATTAACATTTTGATTCCTAACCCATTCTTGACCCATTCTTGACCCAATTCTTGACTTTTTTTTATTAAATTTCCTTACACTTACACAATAGATATTTTTTCTTATTTATTTAGTACATGCACATGGGAATGATCCAAACTAGTCATTAAAACAACAAAAGGTGAAAATAATTATCATTTGTGTTCTTGACATCAATGGCTCTTTGGGGCATAACAATCTTGATTTAAAAAATTCATAACTAAATCAAAATTGATTCAATCAATTATTTATAAAATACATAAAATAGGTTGGCATTTGAAGTATTCTCGAAAATTAACATCCAAGGAAAATTCCCAAAACATAGATTCCTTTTGTGTTCCTAATAAAAAAAATCCTTTGTGTGACATTCGTAAAACATTTTCCTTATACATTCATTTTCCACATCAAAATAGATTTTTTTGGTAAATTTCATTAAAGTTTTGAATTCTACACGACTTGGATAACCTTTTGATAAATAACTTGGAATGAAAAAATTTCTTTATGTGAGTCCTATGTTGTCCTGAAGTTGAATGGGTCATAAAAATTTGGGGTGTGATGTTCCTAGTGGTACCACCCAAGGATAAGTTTGCCGAATATTATAGAAATTAATTTATTTTTAAATAATTAAATTGTAAAATAATGAATTTTCTTACCTTTTGGGGAAGAAAAAAACTAAAGGAACCATTCTACCCAAATTTTTTTTCATTTTTTCTTTCCCATAAAGGTAAAAGATTTAATGGCTTTTCCCTTTTGGTTGATTACCAAATTTATATGTATATCAATGTACATTCTAAACTTTGATTAAATCAAAAATTACCATTTGGAAAATTTCCAAAAGATAGATGTTTGTAACAGTTATATTAAACATGTCATATGTATTTATTTAAATAGTATATTAAAATGCATTTCAAAATGCCATCACTACATTTATATTTATCATATTTAAATTTGCATCAAAATTCATAATATCAACACATTTATTTTGAATTAAAAAAAAATTTACATGAATTTTTTGAAAACTGGTATGATAGAGAAATTAATACACTTAAGTATAATTTCATTAAAAATAAATGAAGTTAATCTTTTACTTTTGTACAAAAAGAAGGAACCAAGGAAACCATTTTGGTCAATTAGTAAGGTTTTACATATATTTACATACATTGTAATATTTGATAGAAGAAAACATTGACATTTGAAATTCCAAAAAATAAACATTTTTTGTTACATTTATATCAAACATTTTATATCTTTATTTCAAATACTATGTAGAAATACCTTTCAAAATTCCATCATGACATTTAAATATGCATGACATTTTAACTTGCATCAAAATTCATAATTGATATCAAAAACAATTCTTATGTTTTGAAAAATTGGCATCGTCTAATGGATGTCTAAATTTTTTTAGTATTGTAAAAATTAATTAATTAGAAATAATTTAGCCAATTTATTATTATTTTTACCTATTTTTGAAAGAAAGGAAATAAGGAAATTGTTCTAACCAATTCCTTTTGGTCCTTTCTTTTTGAAGAGGTAAGTCATTCCATGCCTCAGTTTTTTTAAACAATTAGTTAGCTTATATACATACATTATATGTATATTGTAAACTTTGATCAAATAAAAAATTAGTTATTTGAGAAGTTCCCCCAAAAATGTAGGTAACATTTATATTATATCCTTATTGAAAATCATAGATAATTTAAATATGTATGAAAAAAAAAATTATGTTTTGATATTTTTGCTATATCAAAAATCACAATATCAAAGCATTTTCTTAAAATTTTGGTGAAGAAAGGAACCAAGGGACCATTTTATCTTCTTCTTTTGGTCCCAAAAAGGTTACTAAAATACGTGGTCTTGGCCTATTATGTGGGGTATATTAATTAAAATAATGACAATTATTAAAAACAATTAATTTTAATAATTATTATAGAATGTTTATCAATGTGAATTATAATCAAAGTATATTAAATATAATGTGTACATCATAACCTATTTTGGGAAGGAAAAGGACCGTAAGAAACATAAGATCTATTGGTGAACTCTTTTGGTTTTTATCTTTCCTGAAAAGGTAAGACATTAATTCCTCTTCCTTTTGGTTAATTACTAAGGTTTTTACATATATTAATGTACATTGTAAGTTTTGATGAAAAATTAATTTTATATAAAACATATTATGTATTTATAATAGTAAATGAAAATGCATTATAACAAGACATTTTCTTATCTTTTGAAAAAATAAATATATCATTTTTTTTACATGGATTTTTCAATCATTTTTAAATTAAAAATTATATATATATATATATATATCCACAATCTTATGTAATGCAATGTTGAGGAATTTGATCTTTCAATGGAATTTGAAGCTACAACTTTTGTAAAACTCAAATATTTAAGATATAATATTGTGAATCTTAATCAATAGTGAAAAATATTTTCTGCATATATGGTATTTAGATGAAACTGAAAAACATGTTTTTTTTTCAAACTATGTACATTTCACATTAAATCAAATAATTGTAAAATACATAAACAAAGGTATGTAATGTGCAAAAAAATTGCATTATAAATATTAAATTTGTATGGAAAGTACTTTTCATTTCATTGTCAAATACATAAAAAATAATGCCAATGATGATGATTCATCAAAATTGGTTTTGGTAGAACAACTTTAGGTTCCATAAGTTGTAGGTCATCGTTGATAGGCTATTCCAAACTAGAATCTATTTAACCCATTCTTGAGTGAACATGCATGGAAAGGTGTATTTTTGGGTCTATGTTTCTTTGAAGTTTTTTTTTCCAATACCATATTCATGAAAAAAAATTCAATACCTTTTCCATCAATTTGCATCCCATTTCTCTTCAATTGAATTGGATTCAAATTAAATGTAATTGAATTTGAACTTTCAAATATTCAAATTCAAATATATTGAATGGAATTTGAATTCAATTCCAATTCATCAATATATTCATTTAAATGAAACTTATTTCCATAAAATCAATTCATTTTTTTCATTAATTGATTAGTTGATCATCAATGGTCGTGCACAATAGCCATGTGCAACCCAAGTAAATATGCATGCATATGAAAAAGGCACGTAGACTCGTGCTAATTGATGTTGATGTAACAATTGATGTAGAAAAGCCACATCACATCATTGTTTACAACCTCAAAAAAACACCAAATTGGATGTTTTATATTTACTTTTGAAAAGAAAGATAATATGTTTTATTGAATTTGTTCAAAGTAAATGTAAATTTGTGATATTGTAATAATCATTGATTAGGGATTGAACACATATAATGGAAGTATATTTGACTTTGAATATTTATTGTGTTTAAAGATTATTGGTTTATTTGCTAGCAAATTATTGAAAGCTTTCAAATAATACTAGTGTTGATGCTTTTGATATCGCTATATAAATTGATGTAATTGTGAACTAAATGTTTGACATATATGTATGTTATAAATTAACAAATTCAACTTTAAACTACATAATTGTAGTTTTATAAGGATTATTAGCAAATTTTGAATTGTGTTTAACATGTTCAATGACCATGAAAAAACAACACATACCTTGTCATTACAATTAGTTATGTTTATAACTATGGATATTTTTATAGGTACATTAAATTTTATATTTTCAATCCCCACAAAATTTTTAGTAATTTGTATTACTCATGCATTATTTTATTTTGTCAATTTAAAAAACTTTTAGGCACATGGTCAATTATGGTAATAAAACAGCTAGATGGCACAATAAATGTACAAGCCATCCTAGAAAGTCTTGGACCCACCCATTTTATCACCAAATTGGTTTATAAATGGAAAATCTTTAGTGGATTTTCATTGTGGAGAAATTGCCTAGATGATTTACACTTGAATGACATACCAAATGCAAACTACAAGGATTATATTAAAGTTGAAGTTACTTTAGCCAAAAATATAAAATGAAATGGTTGGAAAAATTGAATATTTTGAAGAGTTGAAGGTTAATGGGTTAAGTAACTCACCTTCATCAAACTTTTTTTCTTTTCCTTTCCAATTAAACCTTTGTTGAAACTATTCTAATTTTTTTTGTCCATGTTGATGTTGCAAGGTTCTTAGACTTCTAGGTTTGTTTTTATTACTAATCAAGTTGTACCAATTTCATATCATTAATTTTTTTTGGAAATAAATAATTACAATCTTAGTTGCAAAAGACAATTTTTTTTGTCATAATGGACACATGCAAATACAAACCTTGGAACAAACAAATGTGAAAAAACAATTAATCGCAATATACTCCACATGGCATGTATAATCACATTGGAATTTGCATATTGCTTGTGATTGCAAAATAGTTTCATCCATTGACGAATTATAGGACTATGCAACTACATATATGACTACATAAAATATTGGGCAACATTTTTTAAATGATTGAATATAATTTTTAAAATCCCACATATTAAGTAAATTATTTATACTTATAGAAATAATGCAATATAATAATTCATATTATTGGTAATTTCATAATTTCTTATCCTATTAATTGTTGACACATGTGGCCTATGCTAAGATAAAAACCTAATTTAAGTAGCTAGGTAAACCACTCAATGTAGGTACTTAGGTGGGTATAGTTAGGCATTTAAGGTTGAGTAGATTAAATATGTAGGGTATATATGTATAACATATCATCGTTGACCACAACTTTGTCATTTGTGAAGTTTGATCCTTAGACCCCAAGGATGGATATCATTTCTTTTGCCATCAAACCAACCCACTTGATGTGAGAATGTAGCATGATGCATTTTATTTACCCCATACTTGATTTTAAACATTATACAAACATCCATTTCAATATTTCAAATCTTATTGATATTTGTCTAAATGGAAAAAAAAAAAACTTTATTCTTAAAATACTTTCAGTGATGTACATAATTATATATATTCCAAATATCAACATTAGTTTAAATAAATAAAATTTGAATTTTGTTAAATTGAATTACATTTGGATGATGATTCATTGGAAAAACAAATTCAAGCACATAATCTATAAATGGGAAATATGAAAATCACATTTCAGAAAAATATAATAAAATATTTTATTTCAATTACATTATTTATGATGTATATGTTTCTATGTTTTAAGTACTAATGTAATGAATTAGATAATTAATGAATTTCATGGAATTTTATGTTTTATATTTTTACAAATTTTATTTAAAATTATGGAAAGAAATTATAATCAAATAAATGATATATTTTTTAGACATCTGAAACCTTTATTTGATTTAATATATATATTAGACTTGATTATGATTATAATACATTGTATTTTTACTAGTAAATTTTCATTAACATGTTTGATATAAAATTAAATAATTGTCAAACTTATTGATATATATAAATAGATTGTAACTCAAATACATTTAATAGAAATATAATAAGTTATAATATTAATTTCATTAAATAGTGAAAAATACTAATAATAGTTAAACACAAGTTTATTATCAAAAAAATATTTTAATTCCAAAGATGGGTGAAAATCCTTTAAGGTGTACCACCAAGGACAAAAAGGGCCTTATTTTCAATGCAATCGTTTTTCCCATATATTTTGATCCCTGTCAAAATTAATGAGTTAAAAGTGTCAATTTTTTCATAAGTACCATATTTTAGACCATAATAATTCTAAACTCCATTTAATCATCCATAAATGTGTCTTTACATGGTAAAAGAATATTGGGTAAAATATACAAAATAGGTGATATTGTGTCACGATTTTGGTACACCTTACAAAAATTGGACACAAATGTCAAATATATTTTCATCATGAAGGTATTACAAATTGAAAAATTATTAGGCATGAGGTTATAATCATAACCAATTGAACCAATGGTGATGAAGGATTCATCCACAAATGGGATTTTACCATATTATACATTTCATCTTGAAAAATGATCATAATTTTAAATCATTCAAAAATATGTTAATAATATTAAACTTTAGTTTTTTGTATCATAAGCCATAACTTTGTTCATATATGTCATACACATTATGACCCATTTACATTTGGCAAATGACTTTTGAAATTTGAACATTTTAAAATTAATTTTGAATTTTTAAAACTTTCAAGTACCACATTTATTTAATTATGAGTTTTTTTCAAATATGGATGGTAGGTTAATATCATCATTTCAAATTTTTCCCCATCAATGTTTTTAAATAAAAGAGTCTTTAGCCTAATGCTTTATAAAATTGACTTCTTGGTGTTAAAGTTCAAAAGTCCTTTACTAGTCTACCCAAACTCAAAATTAAATTAAATGATTTAATTTATTTTTTCTACATTCATATAAATCATTTAACAAAAAATTCCTTGATCAATGAGACATTATCAAAGTGAAATTACGTAAATATGTGTGACAAAATTGTTAATGTTTTAGTTGTCCAACATTGTTTTTGGTTCATTTGACTGTTATCACACCCTGCAATTGCCAAAATAACTATGAACAATTGTAAAAACAACTAGGTTCATCCATCCAAGGATATTGGATGAAAATTTTGCACATGTTCATTTTAACTTTCCGTCCAAATATGTTATAGTCACAAACTATAATTGCAGTTACAACTTCAGTTGGTTATATCAAAATTATAATTGCATATGTGACAACAATAATCGCATATAGGATTCTACATATTTATAATTAAAATGACATGTATTACTAACCAAATTGTACATAGTCATAAAATTAGTTGATATCGACAATAGTCACATGTATAGCTGTAACCATATGGTTAAAATGGACAAGATTTCTTCTAGTGTACATATCCTTGGCTTTTAGGCATTGTGTTTCTATTGTTGATCAAACTGTAATAATCTTCTTTATATCATTAGGCTCATAGTACTACAAGAAATCACAACTTTTCAAAAAGTTCAACTTGATTAAAGTGTTTGCATTGATCAAAAGGATGTTTGTTTTGATTAAAAGCATGGGACATGAAAGATACATTGTTCTTTTGATTCAAGTGACAATTTTGACCAAAGGTTAAATCATGCATCTAGTTAAAAAGGACAAATTGTTCAAACAATCCATCGAAATGCCCGTGGTTTATTCAAATTTACCATACCGAACGGTTGTGTTTAATGAAATTGGCCATATTAATTTGGTTGGCTAACCTACTTGTGTTGCCTACTAGGCTACCTACCTACCTATTTACCTTACATATACTTATTTACATCTTACTTACCTACCTATCATCTACTTATTTACCTAATTAATTAATAATTTATCTACCTACATACATATATATATATATCTATCTATTATTTATCTACTTATCTACCTAGTTATGTACCTACTTACATATTTATAAAAAATTTGAAATTCAAATGTTGTTATACACATTGACAAAAAAATTCATTGAATTTTTAAAAAACATGTTAAATGCATTTGGTATCGTATTGTTTCACAAAGTGGTTTGGTGGTTTGTTGGCCAAAACATTGGTGTGTAGCCAAGGAGACAAAGGTTCAAATCCTTTACTAACATATATTATATGAACTATGTATATTCGTATACATACCTTGTACATGTATATAAATGTATAATATTTGGTAGGTAGGTACTTATTATTTATATATTTATTACATTTTTATTTATTTAAAATTGGGTTATTTTCTTGATTAAATGTTTTTGGCCACCAATTTTTTTTGGTCCAATTTGATTAATCCAAAAAATCATTTTATGGTCAATAAAAAAACCCACTAGTGAAGTTGAACATGTTCAAATTAACTTGTTTAGTATGACCAAGTGGTCGATTGACCAAATGTTAAAATGGTTTTTGGTCTAGTTTTCCAATCAAATAGACCATGATTTTAGGTAGTGAGCATTGTGTTTTTATTGTTAATCAAATTGTAACAAGTTTTTAAGTGGGTGAGGTTGGGGTTTTGGGTTGTTTTTGTGGGTGAATATTTTTGCAAATAGTTTGGTTAGCCAAATAGTTTGGTTTACTTAAATTACAATTTGAGGACATGAAGAAAGGATTTGATGGTTAATATGATTTGTGGAAGGAAGAAAATTCCACCCTATTTTTAAATAAAAAATAAAAAGTTTGTGATCCGCATGATTTAGTATTTCCCTTATGGTGGGCCCTTGAATAGAAAGTGAGGTATTAAAGTATCCTTTTTTTTTTTTCATATAAAGGGCGACATGTTATTCAAATATAATTGGCATGGATAATTGCATGTTCAACGTGACATGTTTATTGTGATTCCCCACAATGTTTTCGGCCAAAGTGTAAACTAATAATTTTGCACTACAGTATCACGTTTTGGAGTTTTAACAAGGTGCTCCTTTCATTTGAACATAATTGTGAATTGCAATTCTAATGGTGAATTCAGCTCAAAACATCTCAAAAAATGTTATGGCACCATGGTCATAATCTCATTTTTTTTCATTTTTGTTGAGAAAAAGGGAAAATAGTGTGAACCAAAAAAAAGTTGGGAAGGGTACATTCACAAATATAGAAGCCATAGGAACTATAACTAATGCTTTTTTTTTCATGTTTTCAAGTCAAAAATTATATTAATATTACACATTTATTTTATACATTTTGATGATGATGTTCTTAATATATTTTGGAAACATGTGTAATAATTTGAAATGAATCTAATGAAATTTGAATTATCAAAAGCAATGATTAATCACTATAACCGATGTTCTACAGTGCTTTTACAATTTGAAAAAACTCATAAATGATTCTTAAAGGACTTAAAATGACATAATTTTGGAAAGACTTTTAAAACACATATTCACACCAAAGTATAATGAGACATATTTTTGAATCAAAAGGATTTTCTTATGACATTTTGCAACTTACAAATAGAATATTTTTAGTATATACTTAAAATCTTTCATAATAAATAGTCACCGAAGTCCTTACCAAGGGTGCACCCTCAGCTCTTTATTTTGTGAATGTATTGGGAACAAAATGTTAAAGTTGGTGTGTAATTTTATGCAATCATGCAATTATTTTGTAAAAACAAAATACACAATTATTTTTAACTATAAAAGAACCACAATTTTTTTTCAATTTAATGAAAATTTCAACTGGGGTAGATGCAAGCTATGGTGGCTCAAAAGTCACAAGAGTCCTAGTCCCCAAACTCCATATAAATGGAAAAATTAACATTAGGATAGAAAAAATGTTAAAAACCAATGTTTAATGGGCCCTATGTGGTGATTATTCAATTAATAGCGTCCAAATGAAAGGTTGCCCATTTAAAAAAATCTTTATTATACATCTTAAGGGGAAAAAATATCAATCCAACAAAAAATGACCAATATTGGGACTTTTGAAAATATGGCCCAAATTGGGTCATTCAAAGGTCCATAGTTATTTGTTCATTAAAATTTTTGATGTATTTTTTTTCAATTCATATTTTTTTTCCATTATGTATCATATATTGAATCCCTATAATAAATATTGAGATGAAATCATAACAAAAAAAACATTTGAATGCTAATGCAAAACCCAAATGATAGTCCATATGTCCATTGTAAAAGTCCATTACTATATGATTGGTGTATGTTTATTGAATTTCGCCCCTTAATAAATATTTTTATTCAAGTCAACAATCTTAATCCATAAATATTTTTGTCAAATTGATGATTTTATAATGCATTTGTGACATTTGAATAGAATACACTTTGCCGAAAGTTCATAAGGTCGCAAAAAGTGAGCTACCGTAGCTTGCATGTACCCATTGACATTTGGTCAACCTTGTGGCAAAACCGTGCTAACACCACACATGGCTTGTTCAATTTATCATCTAGGATAATGGACCCCTTTGGGACTTCACGAATTTGAACCATTGTGAACAAGGGTGGAGTTTAGGCAAATAAGGCCAAAAAGTTGTGAAACCCCTAATGAATCACTTAATTGGTGTATTTCATTTTTGAAAAACAATTCCATAAGAGGAGTTGTGGTACAAGGTGTAAGCCACTTTACTAGCTTGGAAATGTGTTACATACCTTTGAATGAGGGCATAATTTGAATCAACAAGGGTGAAAACTTGTGAACCCTTCGAAGGATCCTTTACCCAATATAATTGATTGTTGAAAAGAAATCCCATAAGAGGAATTGCATTACATGGTGTAAGGCACTCTCCTAGTTGGCGATGCATTTCAAACTCGTGAACCCACCCCCAATTAGGGTTCATAAATACAATAGTGTTTTCTTAATCAATAAAAAAACCATTTTATTGATTATGTGCCTAATACAAAGGATTTAGGATTTAACAATAAATGGAAAAGGTTCTCAAATTAATTTAACAATAAGTAAAATTAGTTAAATAATGATTACCAAACTAAAATCAAAGTTCAAATTAATATTTTTTTGTGACAAATTTCACCACATGGCAATAAAGAAAAATCATATGAATGGCCATCACCACAAATTTAACATGTGACAAACTAATAATGAAAATCATGGGAAGTTCATTCATTCATAAGTTTGTACATTTTACACAAGAATATCATGCATTGAAGACACATTTAACATTGATAAATGTGTTGATGAATGAAATACAAACTTATGAATGAATAAATGTCATATGAATTTTGCATTTTCTTAGAAATCAGTGTGTCAAATGTGTTTTCAATGCATGATGTGAGCCATGGATTATAGCTCAATAATTAGTTAAGCCTTAGTTCCGTAATTTTCTTTAGTACTAATGATTGGAATGCTTATAAGCCTCCAAGTAGTGATTATTAATAGTTGAATCAGCCTTT
>Ga0116229_10008759_pt1 | contig 15622 bp, 6 predicted proteins | sample S1TSphgellanicum_3_FD_87313 | JGI IMG/M metagenome (GOLD analysis project Ga0116229, IMG submission 87313) | Host-associated microbial communities from peat moss isolated from Minnesota, USA - S1T2_Fc - Sphagnum magellanicum MG | ecosystem: Host-associated > Plants > Peat moss > Unclassified... | reverse complement strand
TTTTTGTGGAAGAAGCGAGCAAGTTTGAAAGGGAGGGCTTGAAGTGGTTGCAAAAGGAGATCAATGTTTTTTCAGTGCCAAGTAGGTAGGTGTTTATGAACATCAAAAGAGTGCTTGCAACTTTTAGGTTTATACAAGTGCCAACAAAGCTCCAGTATTTGGGTTTTCTGAATGCCACAAGAGAATGCTTGTTTGTAGGTCTATATGTGTGCCCCCCAAAGCTTGGGTATTTGGGTTTTCTAAGAGCCACAAGGGAGTAATTGTATGAGTGCCGATAGAGCTCACCTGAAGAAGGAAGCCATGTGCTTCATAAAAGTTGGTTAGCAAATGCATCAACAAAAGAAGAGGTCACACACTTGAGAAAGGTTGCTCAACAAGCACATCAATTGAAAAGGAGTTCACATGCTTGAAAAAGGTCAATCAGCAAGTGCATCAATAGAAGAGGAATTCATGCGCAGGATAAAGGTCAATCAATATGCTCATCAACAAAAGTGGAAGAGGTAAAGCATTTGAAGAAAATCAACAAATTATTGTTGCTTATAAGGTTGTCATTTTTTGGATTTGAGCAATGCATCAAGATGTAGGTGAGGTGCAAAACTTTTAAAGCCATGATCATAATAGCAAAACATTCTTGTCAAGATGAGGAATTTTACGATTATTTGAAAAATTTCACAATTTGCAAATCTATATTGTTGTGTGTGTGGTCTCTCTTCACCTTTGCGTGGTATTTTTCCACTCTTTGTTGGAAGGTTTATGAATTTGTGCAAACCCTAGTTAAAAGAAAATTGGATCAGTCCCACAAGAAACCTCTTTCATACCTTCATGTACAAACAAATCTTCCACCCAAATCCTATAAACTTGCATATACTCAAAACCCTAAGCTAGAATTGTGCTCCAAAAAAATAATGTAATTAATTGTCTTTTCTTTCATATTTTATTATTATGCAACACATTTTCACCCATTTGCTTTTGGCGCCTTCAATGTTTTGGCATCTTCATCAAGTGAATAAAACATGGTTTATGGTTATATGTGAAAGTTTTCTTTGAAATGCATCGGAGGTAATGAAAGTTGACCATAGGTCCTACCTCCAATACCTTGCCACTATTGATACCCCAAGGCAATTGTTTTCAAATGTGTTTTGAGTTTGAACTTCAAACTTTGAAGATGTGTTTGCTACCCATCAACTTAGTTTATCCCACATTTCATGATTCAGAAAGTGATTTTTTTAACATCATTATAGGAAATGTGAAATGAGTCATTCAATAGATCCTTGTTGTGTTTAAATTCCATCATTGTCCAATTTTGAACAAACACAAATTTTGTGTTCTATTGAAATTATTTCATTTGCCTATAATCATATATATTAATTCACTAAGTCCGTTTGTCTGTCTGTGACAATTATAACAGTTATAAATTGACAAAAAAAAAATCAGCAGTGATCTAATATTGTGCGCTGGATATCTCCTAGCCGTCCAAATCAATGAAATCTGACGGTGTAGATCTTTGGAATTCTTTTGCTAATCGAACTGTAATTATTGTGCGGAAGAACTTAACTTGACCTTAGGGGTTCATTAACTACACCTGGGTCTTGGTACAGTTAGGGTTTGGCGCTCCTTTTAGGGTTTAGGTTTAAGTCTCAGCAACTGTACAGGACGGTTTTTATTGCGTTTGTTTTTTTTTCCCTTCTAGGATTTGGTTTGCAGTTTCTACGTTTGTGGCTGTCCGCAGATCGCAGTAGCGACACAATGCGGCGTCAAGATGGTGCTCTCTCAAAAGGAGGCTAATGTGCAGATGATGCTGGCTGTCGATGTTCATCTCGGCACCAAGAATTGTGACTTCCAGATGGAGCGATATGTCTGGAAGCTGAAATGGCAGAATGTCGTTGACCTTTAGGGTTTCAGGGGTCGTCATCAGGGGTCATCACTGCTTCAGTGTCGTGCTGTGCCTTGCAGGCACGGGTTACCACTAGTTTCAGTTATTTTCCAAGTTTTGTTTCATTTATTTTGATGTGTTTTTAATTTGGGTCCCATCTTGTTGAATCCTAAATTTGTAAATGCTTGTCACTATCATTTTTTTGCCTACATACACAACTTCGTTATGTTTCATTCTTTCTCCCTCCCTATCTTTTGTGTATAATTGTTATTTTATCTCTTTATTTTTGTTTCTTTAATTTTGTAACACACATTCTTTCTACTTGCGAACAACTACAAATCCTCACTCAAACTCCCTCCTCCACTTTGTTTCTATCAATTTCTATCAAACCCCAAATATTTTTCCCTCACTTTCTTTTTGTGTATATGTCTCATTTTGTTTTCTATCTTTATCTTTCTAGTTTTGTAACACACATTTTGCTTATAGGCATTTACAAATCCTCACTCAAAACCTTTTTCTTTCACTTTGTTTATTTTTATTTTTGTAAAACATTTAATTTGTTTCCTTCATTTTCTTTTTGTGTATAATTTTCATTCTATCTCTTTGTCATTTGGAATCTATAACACACACACACTATATGCATGTTAGGAACTACAAATCCCCACTCAAAATCTCTCTCCTTCATCCTCTTTCTATCAAACCCTAAATCTCTCCCCATCACTTTCATTTTGTTTCTCATTATGTTTTTTTGTCTTTGTTTTTTTGAATCTATAACACACTTTTTTTGCCTACAAGTAGTTACAATTCTTTATTCTATTTCTTTGCCTCACTTGCCTCTTTTTATTTATGTCAAACCTTAAATATCTTTCCCCTACTTTCATTTTGTGTATGTTTTTCATTATGTCTCTATGTCTTTGTTTTTTTGAATTTGTAACATTCTTTTTATTTACTTATAGGTAGATACAATTTATTTTTTTTTCCTCATTTTATTTCTTTTTTGCTTCTGTTAAACCTTATATCTTTCTCTTTCACTATATAATTTTCATTTTGTCTTTCTGTCTTTTTCTTTTTGAATCTATAACACATTCTTTTTTTGCCTACAAACAATTACAATCCTTCATTTTATTTCTCTCTCATTTTGTGTCTTTCTATTTTTTTCAAACCCAAAATCCTTCTCTTTCATTCTTTTTGTGTGTATATTTCTCATTTTTTCTTTCTATATTTGTCTCTTTGAATTTGTAACACATTTTCTCTTTGCTTGTAACTAGTTACAATTATATCACCCTTTAATTTATTGAACTATAATTTTTTCATGCTCTAAATTAGTTAGACTATAATTTTATTTCAATTATATTAGGGTGAAAACATGAAATAAGGAGCCATAGAATGTGTGAACCGTCCTTAAAAACTATTTTTTGAATTTTTGAAAAATCGTCATGGGAACTTATATATCAAAAAAATTGTTAAAATTTTGAAATAAATTTTTATACTTTCAAAGTTCCAACTACAAAAATTTCATGACAATTCATCGTGTTTCAAGAGTCCTTTTATATGTTTAAAACACTCAAAAAAAGCATGTGGATAAGTGATTTTTTTGTCTCAAAAGTCCTTTTTCCTTATCTATTGTTCACCAAAACATTTGACTTTTTTTTCTAAACTTAATATATTCCACAAGGGATCCATGTGTTCAAAACATTCAAAAAATAAAAATAAATATGCCCTTTTAAATTTTGATACTCAAACATCCTTAAGTAATATTATAGTTGTGAATTTGTAATCATGGTTCAAAGTAAAATTATAAATTTGACTATAATGTAAAGCTTGATGTAAAAAAAATAAAGATTTTACCATGTTATATGTGATATTTGGCTTCAAACTTAATATTCAGTTTGAAAATTTGTGTGAAAAATGCAATATAAACCAATAAAAAATTGCCATGTGGAGAATGTAGTCCTTGGAAAAAACTTTAACCTTGGCACAATAGGTTCCTTATTTCATGCTTTCAGTCATTAACTATTTTAATTTATTCAAGTGCATTTGTTCTTCAATTAAGTATGGAAGGATTTGACATTGACTCGTTCATGACCTAAGAGAATGATTATGAGATGCTAGATAATAAGAGGCCCATAAAGGCACCTTGGAAAGAAAAAAACCTAAGGTGCACTATGAAGTTTTTTTCACTTGAGTTGCCTAACCAACTCTTACAACCATCGATTCATGTTATATAACTAGGATAAAAAAATGTGACACAACTTGTCCCCAACCAAGTTTGGAAAGTTGTTTACTAGGATTACAAGTTGCAATTCTTTAATTTTGTTTTCCAAGAGGAAAAAAAAGAACTTGATTTTCCACCTTGGGAGGAAATAGATTATTAGCAATAGACAAAAGCATATTTTTCAATGGTGAAACACTTGAGTAACAATGGTCTCAATCCAAAAATAGATTTCACCCAAAAATATGTCACTAAAAGTGACTTGGCAAAGGTGTTTGGTCCAAAACCTATTTTCAAATTAATTAATCTTCTCATTCATGCTAATACCAAGGAATTGAAAAAGTTACAATAGTAAATTTATGGTGCAGTTTAACCAACCAACAATGACTTCATGTTGTGGTTGGTTGAAAAGGGTACATAGTACAAGAAAGGACTATGAAATCAACTAAGCAAAGGCTACAATAAAAATAACCAAAGAAAAGGTGCATAGAAGAGATGTGGGAAGACTAAAAGTGGAAACATAGATTTGTCTAACTTCAATGGGGGATGTGTTTCTACATGAATTGAAAGTAAGCCTTTTACCTTTAAAATCACCAAAAGCCCAAGTAGAATAGCTCATGGTATGTGTCCATATAACATTTCCCCATCTAAAATAAAGAGGGTGGCAAACTTTCATGCCCTATTGTGTGAATTAAAGCAACATGTCTTTGTAAAGGTAGTTGGTGTGGAAGGTGAAAAGAAAAAACATTCAAAAAGCTAATTGGGTTGAGATTTAGCATGGAGGATTGAAATCAAGCATTGCAAAAGAGGCACAAAAGTCCACAACCGCATATGACCACAAATTGAATGTGATATTACAAGAGACAAGTGTAAATTTCAATGGCGATTATGGAACTTCTGATTTTAATCCATTAAATGTTTTTCTTTTGTGCCCATCATGTTTATCCATAGGAATTATAAATCCAAATATGAAATGATGTGCCACACATGATCTATAAAATTTAAGAGAAGGAAATTTGGGTTTAATTAGGGTTTCGCAATGGACATTCTTGTACATTTTTCGGTGGGGTGTAATCTAAATGTACAAGTAATGCATATTCAAATTAGCATTATTGTTGTGGGTCTTGTCAAACCATGTTGGAATTGATGATTGACGTAGATGGAAGCTTAACACAAGGCAATAGAAGGTGCATCTACTATAGATGCACATAGTAACTAAGAGGATTGTTTGAAACAAATGACAACCAAATTTGATGTAAATTTTCAAAAATGGCATGTTTTGGAGAGAAAGTTGGAAATGAAGAAACAATTGTTGGATTATAAGATTAAACTTGTTATGCAAGGTGAAAAACTATTAAATAGGATTGTTGGTTAAATTTCCAACATCTTGACTACACTTTCCATTCAATGTTGAGTGAATGTTGGGTGAATGTAAGGTGAAATGCATATTAATGAAATGGGGACATGTTTTGTAATAGTGAATGTTTGTTAAAACTTCTTTCATTACTCTGTAACGCCATCCCCATAAACATTTTCTTGCACTTTAAACCCTTGATGCATTATAACTAAAGGTTCACCTCACAATACCAATAGATTGACCAACTTGTCCCTCAAAACTAGTGGTGAATTTATTTGAAGTTGTGTCCACTCATAGATGAAAAAAATTCATATGGTCATCCATATGTGAATCCCCTTTTGACCCTAGGGGCAAATCTTGCCTTTGTTTCATGGATCCAAACACTTCCTTACATTCCAAATGATGTTTACGTGATGCAAACAAAGAGCCCATAGTGTATCTTGTGACTATTACTACCATTTGCTCAAGGTCATTAGATTAGCTTCCTTAATCAAAGTTCATTCTTATTTGGACCTTGACCAAATTAACCATGCTTCAAATAATGCCTGCAAAATGTATTTTACCTAAAAGCTCTCACATAGCCATCAAAGGTTGTGGGATAGAAGCAAACACCCCTCTTCCTAGATTGTTGAGCCAAATGTTATGGATCATTTTTGACAGGTTATAAGTTAGCATGTTTGTAAGTTTCCATGCAAAACTTCTATAAACATTTCAAGGATTTGCACTAAAAATGCATCATCCATAACAAAAAATTATTACATAATTAAAGGGATGGGTGATGTGAAATCCATATATTAAATAACACTAGAGGAAAAATTGTTGTTTGCAACTAAAAATGTTGTTTGCGACTAAAACATGTCATTTGTAAATGTCATTTGCGACTATAACAATTGCAAACGACAATTTTAGTTATAAATGACTATTTGCAAACTATATTTTTTCTTCTAATTTAAAAAGTCATATATGTAGCATACATCACAAATTTACAAGCTTCATGGGTTCATTCCAAATCTATCTGAAATTTATTATTTCATAGGTTTGTACACTTTAAACATGAACGTCATGCATTATTTAAACATGGAAGTTGTGTGCACAACTTTCATGTGTACAAACAACACAAATAGACATACAATATCCATGATTAAACAATACAAATAGGCATATAACATTTGTGTTTAAACAATGCACATGACATCAATGTTTAAAACAATACAAGTAGATGAATGACATCCATGTTTATTCCATATGAACCTATGAAAAATAGATTTTGCATGACTATTATTGCCAAATCATGGCCCATTAAGTTTGTGATGGAATCTTCCTCATTACCTCACACAAAAATGCCAAAAACAGTTTAGTTTGTTACAAAGCTCATGAAATCCATTTTTGGTTCCAAATGAATACCACCAACATTAAATTATAGCATACTAAATATTTGTTTTTTCCAAATATGTGACATTATTATATTTGAAACATAGAACCTTGTGTTGTTATTGGAAATTTGGTGTGATCAACTATTTGGTATGTCTATCCATTGATTAAGTCTAATGAAAGTTGCATCATCTCGTTGTTGACCATCTTGACAATAGGGTTTTTGGTACCATATACGATTTTTTCTAGATTCCAATTTGCTTATGCATTATCCACCATGAACCCCTTCAAATAGGGTGAATACTTCCATGTTTTGATCAACATAACCTAATTGAATTTCCTCCATTACACACATTGAACAATTGTGTTTTCTAATTGCATGTCACAAATTATGATGGTTAGGATTTTGAGGTAGATGGGGGTCGTACACACATGTGGCACACCATGGTTGTCCAACCTTTGACATGCACTTGATGTGATCAAACATGTTACCCAAGCATTTTCCAAATTGTGACCATGTTGCATTAGCTTCACTAAATCAACCCCATTTGAGACTATGTGGATAGACATCTTGAAAAAAAAAACCATTTTGTGCAAACAATTGCCTATGAAAACACTTATCTTAAATGTAGTCATAGGATTCTTGGACTTCAATAGAAGAATGTTATCACTGTAGATTATATTCCCAAATTAGTGTTTAAATGAAGTAATCAAGTTTTAAAATTTGGACAGTGTATTTAGGAAGAAATTTGTCCATCGCATACCTAGTAGAATTTGTCACCCTTCAAATGTTCCATTAAACCATCACCATTTTCATTGAAAAGGTGTTGAGCCAAAAACAAATTATTGGTAATTAATGCAATTGTAGAATTCTTGGCATCAATTGTGCAAGAAACCCCACTTTCCACCAATACCAAGTGATCTCTTGTACAAATTCCCTATCCATGTCATTTTCAACAATACGGTCATGTTTGTTGAAGCATATTATTATTCTTGGAAAAGTGTCTTGTTTATGGACAACATAATACATATGACGTGTGTAGCTTTCATATAAAAAGGTGTAACACCACAAAATATGCAAACAATTGGGTCAATTCAAGATGTAATGATGAATTGATTTACATTTGGAATTTGAGCAAAATCACCCATCCAAGCAACTTCATTACAAACACCTTTGCACACGAACTCCTCACAAGTGTTATTTTAACAACATAGGTGGCCTAAGCATTGAATGCTCCTAAAACCAAGTTCAAAATTGGTTTTAATGTTTGTCATCTTCATTTTATTCCAAGCATGACCATTGTATTTCCTATCCATTCCTTGCATTTGTTTTAAACAGTTGGTTAGGTGTTGAATAAACACCAATTCAAATAGAATGTCTCCATCAAATTTCATAGGAAGACACAAGAAATTTTCAATTTTGATGTTGTCATAGTTCAATGACCTCAACTCAACAGATGCATGTGGTATTTGAAACACAACCTTGAGGTAATAAAAAACATTAAAGATAGTGGATGGACCTAGAACCAACAATTCAACTACTTAGGCTTTTTCAAACTCTATGAAATAGAAGCAGTTAATGAGAAGGGCACATAGGAGGCTATAAATCTATTATACAATAGTTGAATCACATTTTCATTAGAAGAGCCCAAAAAGTGACTAAACCTTATTTTTGGAAAATGGAATGGCAATACAAGATTCATTGCAATTGTGATTAGTTCTTGCTTCACTTCAACACCATGGATGTTGTTGTGTGTGCAATTAAACTAACAATCCCTTGAATGATGATGGCGTTGAAGAAAAATTCCACCACATTGTCACCAACAATTATGTACATGTTAACATTGACCATCAAATGCATTATGATGACCCCAATGTCAAAACTTGGTAAATGAAATTCATAACAACATTGTTGCCATCATAAACAACATCCTTGGAAATGTGCACCAAACTAGATTGGAACCTAAACATGTAGCAAAAACATTTTTCCAAAACTTTTGCAACTTCAAATCATCAATTAAAATGGTGAAATTAAATTTAATGCCAAAATAAAATGTTGCCATCCAAGATTTTGAAATTCTCAAACATGAATGGACACACTAGAGTAAATGTAGCCTTAAAACATCCAAGGATGAATCGGATCAAGAGTGCATTACCTATAAACATGTCAAGGTATTGAAATGATCAAATTGAACAAGGATAAAATGTGGAAATGAAAGAAAAGGACACCAATTTTGAATTGATGTACCAACCACAAATAGTCCAAGTGTGTTGTAACAAGGCCTATGAAATTTAGAGTGATGAAGAAGCAAAGCTAAAAGTCCATGTAAAGGGAAATCATGGCATAAGTGACATCATAAATGATGACATCGTACAATTATGCATTATTGCAAACAATATTTAAGAACAATATCACTAATAGAAAAAATATCATTTGCGACTATTGTTTGCAACCAGATTTTAGTCACAAGTGACATTTGTCACTAAAAATCAACCTAGTAACAAATGACAAGTTGCCAATGGGTTGCAATTATGCTAATAGGAGCCAAAAGCAGTCGTAACCATTGTTTAATTGTGTGTTTTTTACACCAATTTTTTTTAAAACTTGAAAATAATTTATTTTTTTTGCACATTATCAAATCTAATATTTTATTCTATAAATGTCCAAAATATGAAGTTATTTCATTAACATTTGGACCTTCAAAAATAGTGTAAAAAGATTTATAACCATTACTTTTAAAGGACTTGTAAATGGATTTGGAAAACTTTGAAAATGACATTTTTGGCAAATTTTTAACAAAATAGTACAATTTTTTAAATATATATTTTATTGAAAACTTTCAAGAATATTTCAAAAATATTCCCCAAAAAACAACCACTTAAGGGGGCACTAGTGGCTCCTATTAACCCATTTGCACCCAACAATGCTAATTGCAAGCAATGGATGAAATATTTTTCTTATAAATAAAGGTATGGCAATTTTATACATGTATCCATGGATGAGTTCGTGTAATTACATTTGCAATTACATTTGTGATTACAATGCACACCAATAGTTTGTTCACACATGGTAACCTAAAAATGTGACACGTGACATCATTTAGATTATTCAAAATATTTTGCCAAACAATTTTTTTTTTTTTCAACCATTTAATTAAAGCAACTAGATTGTGCCACGTGGAAAATTAATATTGCATTATAATCATCTAGGGTTAGCTTAGGGTTAGACCACTTATGATAGGCCATATCGCACCTAGGCTAAGCTGCCTTGCCTAACTAGTTAAATGTTTAAGGTACCTAACTTAATTTTGAGTTAAGCCATTTATAATAGGCCATGTGGCACCTAGGCTAAATTTAGGCCACCTAGCCATAGGTCTAACCTAAGTAGGTAAGTACTTAGATCTAGGTTTAAAAATTTTACAACAAAATCCTATTTTATTATAAGTTTAACTTTTTGGGTGGAGATTATGTCATTAACTCTTCCCATATGGCAATTGAAAAAATTGAATCTATTTACTACACCAAACCAACCTACTTATATAGTTTGTAAACTTGAAAAGGAAGACAAACAATACGGGATAAAATTTTAGTTATAACTTAGTTGCATAGTTATAACCTAGTTACAACTAAATTCCCTAGCATATGTTATTACATAACCTACCTACTAGGTAGCATAGGTTCTTATTAAGTACCTATTTAGATATAATTTATTTTAAGTACATATTTAGATAACCAATAGATAATTATTTATTTTACATACATATTTAGATAGCCTTTAAATAATTATTTAAATAGCTTATCAAGTAGCTAGTGGGTATGTAAGTAAGTACTTGTAGGTACTTAATGATTAAATAGGTAGGTAATTAGGCATTTAGTAAGTAGGTAGGTAAATATTTAATAAGTAAGTAGGTATATATGTATAGGTACATATGTATTATTAAATAGTCTATACGTGTAGTTATTAAGTAACATATGTACCTTATGCAACTATAATGTGATTATCTTGGTTACATGTGCAACTAAACATATATATGAAGTTATAAAAAATACAAAGAAATCAAAAAATCAACCTATTGGAAAGATGAAATATGTCATAATTGTAACTTGGTTGAAAGGAAAACAAAAATCCATCCAAATTTGAAAAATATTTGCATAGGGAACCATTCATAATTGTAAATGACATTTAGTCACACATAGTCGCATAGGGTATGATTGCAAATGGCAAGATTTCTACTATTGTGACCTCCATATAAAGAATACTAACAATTTAAAGTCAATGGGAAAGAAACCCATAATAGATTAATCAACATCAAAAGAGATACATATCAATGTCATCAAATGTGCCAAAGAAACCATACCAAAATTTCTAACTTAATGAAGTGCCATATTATGGAATTTGGTGGGTAAACATATAAGAAAATCACAATAAAGTAACTATACCACAATAGACCACTATACATAACACATGCCCATTTAGCATAATCGATAATTTGCAATTGGTTATAACCATTTCTATATACAAATCAAGATATTGGGATTAGTATATATACATACAATCTTATAGGCCCTTCTGAAAAGGTTCAAATGTAGGCTTACAAACAAAATTGGAATGATCAATGATAATTTCAAAAAATGGTCACTTGGATAATTTATCCTAATAATCTTCAATGATTTAATATTTAAATGTGATAGTGTCTGGTAGGTTTGTTTGAATTCTAAAGGACCATTGGAATTACTAAAAAGGGATTAGTTTTTCAATATTCAACATAATATGGATGGGTGAAGACCTAAAAAATAATTTAAAAATGGATTGTTGGATTTGGTGGTTTGAATTTGTTTTTTGTTTATTTTCGGAAAAATCAACAATCAATGTATAATTGTTATTTATAGAAAGGGTTTAAACACTCCCACATAACCACTAAGAACATGGACATGAAAAACATGGTTTGAAAAAAGGTATTTTAAACAATTATTATTCATTAAATTTTGAATTACAACATTAAATACACATGTATAAAAATAGGTCACAAGTAGTAGTAAAATATGGATAAATTTAAATTATAAAAATTATAGATCTACTTTTGATTATAGTTGAGTGTAATGAGGTTTTTGATTATCAAAAACAATTTCAATAATTGGTGACTTGGATACTTAATATTTTTTGGCGATCATGAGGTTTGTGATAATTTTAACAAACCAATGAAATTGTTAGAAAGGGACCACTTTTTCAAAGTTCAAAAGAGTAGGGATGGGTGTGGGCTTGAAGGTTTTTGTTATAAGAATAACAAGGTTGTTAAATTTGGTGGAATGAATTTGTTATTTTAGTTATCTCAAGAGGATTAAAAGTTAATCTATAATTCTTATTTACATACATGATTACAGCACACCCACCCCATCCCCAAGTATATGGACATGACGAGGATCCATTTTTTAAATGTAAATTTTAGAAATTATTATTCAATTATGTTTAAACTACAACAAGAAATACATATGTATCAAAATAAGGCACTAGTAGCCATAAAATATGGATAAATCTAGATAATTCTATTCTATAGATCCCCTCTTGGTGGCAACCATCTATAATGAAGTGGTTAGTTACAAGGAAATCACATAACAAAAGACAAGCATCCAAAAATGTAGGCCCACATTAATGAATCAATTATTAAAAACATGGAATAGAGGAAGATGCTTGAAAATCAAGATTTTGAACGAAAACTTTCAAAAAACTAACCTTATGGAGTAGGGAGCCAATAAGAAATGGATCCTATTGAATAGTCAAATCAAAATTAAAGTTAAAGTTACTATTTATTAAAAAACAACAAGATGTTAAAATATATAGATTTTTTCAAATGCAAAAATTGACAAGAATGACATGTAAACATTAAATTTTGATCCTCTTGTTAGAAATAAATATATTAGAAAACTAGATAGTCAATTGTAATCTTGAGATGACTTTTCCAATAAGCAACATAGATTGTGTATTGCTTCAACACACTAGTGCATGAGTGTATGAAAAAAAATTTCAAATAGGAGAAGGCATGGTTTTGACTAATCAACTTTTAAGAGCAAACAATAAGGGACCTTTGAAGCAAATGAAAGCTTTCAAGAAAACACAAAAATTTTGTTGGGGTTTTAGAACCATTACACAAAGTGTAACATGGGGCAAAATGGATAATTTAAGGAATCTATAGAAAATCTCCCAACATTCCAAGAGGAGGCCAAAGCAATCCATGTATAAATGTCTAGACAAATGTAACGTTTATTGTGATGTAGAAAGTACCACAATTTTAGGTTTTGATGAATTTTTATATTACAAAAGTCGTTGAAGCAAATAGGAGCTGAGATTTTTATTTAGCCACAATTTTTGGGAGTTGGTTTTTTTTGGAAGTTGGATTTTTTGCGAGCCATGTTTTTTGGATACTATAAATCTTAGAAAAGATTATATGTGAAGTGCATTTTTTGTAGTTAAGAATTTTTGGGCACTAGGATGCAATCATAATCAAATGAGCTAAAAACCATGTCAAATGACCGAAAAAACTATCAATTTTGTCAAACATATTTATGTAATACTTTTCAAGACGAAACATAGAGTCTAGAAGAATTTGTACACTTTTAGACAATTCATATTTATTAAAAAATAATTAACAAGATAATGTAATTTATTGGGGGAATTTTATATATTTTGAAAAACATGTTGCCAAAAAAATCATTTTTATGAAAAGTCAAAATGTCCACAAGGGGCCCATTTGTGGTTGAGTCCTTTGTCACCATTGGTCCATAAAATGATTGTCATTGCATTCATCAAAAATTTTAGCACCCAAAATTTTAAATGACTCAAGTTCTTTTTAAAGAATTAAAAAAAAAAAATATATATATATATATATATATATATCGTAATTGGGATTCTAGGTTGTTCAAGTAACTTTAAAACCACAAATATTCCACAAGTTCGGGTTTTATGTAATCAACTTTTTTTAAGACCTGAGTTTTTTCATGAATTGCAATTTTATGTGACTAGTTGGGATTTTTTTCAAATTGTGATTCTATATCACTATGTTATTTTGGACCACCGTGATCTTTTGAAATGGGATTTGATGTGACCATGAATTTTTTGGGAGTCGGGCTTTTTATGTGTCAAGATTTTGTGCAACCTATGGTGTCTTCTTGCTTCCTAATTGATTTTGCAAGGGTCGAAGCTCATTAAGATACTATTTCCTTGTTGATTAGATTCCAAGTTAGTTACCTTGATGTCAAATTATTTTTTTGGTGGATTTTTCGCAGCCACCAAGTCATTTCTCACTAACATCTTCTTTCATCATTAATTTTTTAACTCCCAAGGTTTTTTTTGGCTTGAATTGATTCTCAAGTTCTTTAGTAATGGATTTTTCCAAGCTTGGGAGGACAAGGGGGTGGACTTTTTTGGACATATTTTTCTTAGTCAAGTTCAACAAGGTTTTCTTTCCTCATGGACCTTCTAAGACTATTCCCTTGTGTTTTTTCACATCTAAGGTGATTTCACAAAATTGATTTACAAGAAAGTTTGCAAGGGTCATCTTTTTTCATTATTTTTTCAAAGTTTGTTCCCTTGTTTATGTTTCTTCATTCTTAGGTCATTTCACCAAATTGATTAGAAATAAGCTCCCAAGGCTCTTCTTTCCTCTTTGATTTTCAAGTTATTTGGTAGTGATTTTTCCAAGCTTGAAACAAGAAAGGACAAGATCTTTTTTGAACAAATTTCTCATACTTGAGTTCAACAAGGATTCCTCCCTCATTTTTTTCCCAAGACTATTTCCTTATTGTGTTTTTTTCGCATTTAAGCTCATTTCACAAAGTTGAGCTAGGGGCAAGTTCAGAAGAGGGTTCCTTTCTAATTGATTCTTAAGTGTTTAGTTGTGGATTCTTACAAGCCCAAGATGAACATGCACAAGGATGTTTTTTGTAAAATCAATCTCAAAGTGGGCCTCATCAAGGTCTTCTTTGTTTGCATATATTTCCATGCAGATTCCCTTGTTATGCATTTCTTCACATGTTAGGTCATTTCACAAAATTGAACTAGGGGAAAGTTCATTGACGTCTTCTTTCCTCATAGATTTTTCTAAGCATGTCCCCTTGTAAAGCATTTCTTAACCTTGTAAGTTATTTTACAAAGTCAAACTAGAAGGAAGTTTAAAAGATTCTTCCAACCCCAAATCTGAACTATGTTTTTTTTCACTTTTCATTTCATTCCACAAAATAAAAATAGAAACAAGATCACGAGGGACTTCTTTTCTCATTGATTATTCCAATCCATTTATTCACTTTTCAAGCCATTTTACTAAGTCAAGGAAAAGGCATGTTCATAAAGTTCTTATGCTTTGATTAATTATTAAATTTTCATGTTGTGGATTATTGTTGTTTTATGGTTGCAAGGGAGGAAATAAGATTTTGAAATAAACAATTCAACAAAAAAGATTAGTGAGCACAACAAAAGAAAGGTATGGATTCAAGGAAAACATCATCTATAGTGTAATCACAAGGATTGTTGTCTAAAAACAAATTTGTTACAAGTTATTGGAATTACTTATTTTGGAATAGCCATGAACCTTACAATTAGATCCGCATTTTCATCACAAATTTATGGCTTTCTCAAGAATCAAGTTTTAGGTGTTGGAATTATTTCAATTGGAACACACATTCCTTATTACTGCCATTCACAATTTAGTTGTAATCATTGACTTACATATCTCCAAATTGCTTGTGTCTCACATGTTGAATGTTTTGGAGAATTAAAAAGGAAATAAATGCATGAGTTTTATTGACATGTGTAAGA
>Ga0116229_10008758_pt1 | contig 15624 bp, 5 predicted proteins | sample S1TSphgellanicum_3_FD_87313 | JGI IMG/M metagenome (GOLD analysis project Ga0116229, IMG submission 87313) | Host-associated microbial communities from peat moss isolated from Minnesota, USA - S1T2_Fc - Sphagnum magellanicum MG | ecosystem: Host-associated > Plants > Peat moss > Unclassified... | reverse complement strand
GCTAGTTGTCTAATTTTTAAACATGTGTCATATTTTGATTAGTTGTATGTAGTTGCAAAGAAAGTTGCACATAAGGTGCAACTACATTGGATTGGTATGTATGTATGAACATGTATACTAACATCGTATATACATGTTGCATACATACTGTCGCATGCAACTTGTCTTATGCAACTACAGAAATTTGCAGTTGCATGTGTTGCATGCAACTGGATTTTAGTTGCATGCGACAATTGCAAAACCCAAAATTTTTAGTAGTGATTGTTGGTGAAACACCTTCACAAGGTGATGGCGGACTATCATGGCTTGTAGGTGTATCTTGCAAAAAATCCTGCATTATAAACTTATCTAGGCTTAGAACATTGCCAATTCTCACCCTTGCACACAATCAAATTTCATTGCTTCATTTAAAACAAATGTTAGATAAAACTTACATCATTAACTATAATTAATGGTCCCCATTTGATCATGTGGTTGCGGATGATACTTTCATTGTGAAGATGTAGCCCTTTACAGCATGCATAAGGACAAAAGGCTCTTCTTTGTTGCTTTTGTTTAGTTCTATGTTGTTGCCCTTCATGGCCCAAGCTCTCCTTGGATTCCATAGTTGTAAAGCTGAAGCTTTGCTCACAAAACTTGTCATTAGTTCCAACCACAACATAACAAACATCCACGATGAATGAGGTTATACCTTGTGAAGGTCACTCACAAAATACTAAGCAATCACCTTCAATAGGAATAGCAGTGGCTACACCACCATTACTCCCCATGGTGAAGGAGAATTGCCCAAAATCATGAATGACTATTTTCACACAAAGAAAGAGGGGAATTGGAAATAAAATTCTTCACAATGATAGACAAAGAGAGACAAACCCAAGTGTTTCTTTTGCAATTTTGTGAAGAATTGCTCAAGTGGCAATCCTCTATATATGAAGAATGTCATAGAAGATCAATTTCTCAAAACACTAGTTATGACAATAAAAAAAAACTATTATTAGCTTAGGTTTTTATATTTTTTCCTACTAAACTACATACTAGTATTGACAACTAGAGACAGAAGAGACTGGTGCATCAAACCACACAAAAACTGATGAAACAAGGGGTCAAATTTTCCTTCCATATATCCTCTTAAGCCACAATGACATTTTCCAATGTCCAAGATTTGATGTGTCAGTAGATCTAAAGCAAACTGGCAAAGGAGAATTGACCATAATTAGTACTTAGTATAGGGTTTTCACTTGTGATACTAGCTTGATTTGACTTTAGACATATCCTCACTCACTTAAGGAGTGGGGTTGGAGTGGCAAAGGAGAATTGCCCATAATTAATAATTAGTATAGGGTTCTTGCTTGTGCTATTAGCTTGACTTGACTTTAGACATATCCTCGCTCATTTGGGGAATGAGGTTGGAGCACTTGCTTAACAAAACAAGCAAATTAACCAAAGGTAAAAAGGAAAATCAACATGCATTTGAGCATCCATTGTTTGGCAATATATTTATGCCAAAATCATACATCCATAATATACATTGAAAGGAGACTTCCTCTTTCCACAAAAATCAAGCAAACTACTGCAGTGCTAGAACGTTGTAGGGAAGGCACTACCTTTATTAGTAGTTCCCCAATAATAGTAAATTGAAAACAAAATGTCTAGACTTCAATGTTTTACCTCTAGAAGTTTTCCATCTGCCTTAAGCTCATTGTACCTTGAGAAACAAACACAATTCAAAAACATCAAGGAGTTAGACCAAAAGGTTCAGCAAATGGAAACCTAATATAGGAAACCCACACAACATCAGCCTTCCACCATTACTTTTCAATTGCTTGTGGATGGATTCCATGCTTAGAAACTATACATTCAATTACAGTTACATTTTTGCATGTTTACTTTTAGAATACAACATGCATTTATACATGTAGCAGGTTAGGGTTTAAGTTGAGGGTGCAAATATGAAACCCTAAAACATAAACCCTAACTTGCAAAAGATAGACCTAAAAGACAAGCATTACGTAATGTAAAGCTTACTAGAGAAGATTGAGCAAGAAGATTTACTGGAGAAGCCTAGGTAGCGTGAGAGCATTGGAAGGTCTGAAATTGGTACATAAAAAATTGAGTAGAGGTCAAGTTCCTTCGTACTAGAATGGCCATTTGAAGCTATCGGCATCCAACTGTTGCCATCCCTCATATCCAAGCTTTGCCAAAGTCACACACAACCTTGTTCTACTCAATGAAAAAAGATGATTTTGTCTACTATTACAACCTTGATTCACATTACAGTGGGAAACTTAGCAAATAAATGTAAAGCAAAATTCCTACATTGAGTTCTGATTGCTAAATATTGAACCTTGAATAGACACCTTGATGTCTCAATAATCTCTTTTTTTCCTCTACATAATACTTGCTTCTGCTACTTTGGCCCATATCCCTTTTCCATTTTTCTTGCTATTGGCCTTTGTCATTCTTGTTTTTGTGTATTTTACTACTGGTTCAGGCATTTGTGCCATTCTAGGGACTAACAAAGGAGAGGGACGTGTTGTGGTTGTGAACTTCTAGAGACCCACACTTGCACCACACAAATTACAGTCCAGCACAACTGATGCAAGGTCAAAAGCGACATAATGGAGTATCTCCACTTGGTTGTGTCCACAGACTTGTTGTGGTTTGCCTCGGCCATGTATCATGACAATTGGGCCTGGTTCATGGGATATCCCTATATTTTCTATGATAGTGCATCCATTATTCTTTGTGGATGGCACTGTAAATCGTTCCCCATAGTCAACAATGTAAGGTAGGAATTGTGGGTCCTAGCCACAAATTGCTATTGCATGTTGTGCCTACCATGTCAAAGTGAAAAAAAGAAATTGCCGAAGGATCACTTTATTCCCCTTTCCAAAAGATGAAGTTGAATACCACAAACTTCATTACATGATAGAATGCCTTGGGGCTCTTGTTAAACAACACCTCTTCACTTGTACTATAATTAAGGTCGTGTAGAATAAAAAGTGTGGGCATTGAATCAGTTGGTTGGGATAGCAGTTGATCAACCTAATAACCATGATTAAGCATCTAACTGATGGTAGACTTTGAGATCATTGGGAGAGCAAATAGTTATAGCAATGTTTCACATCAGTCACCCAACACAATTGAAAGGGGTGCAAGTGGTAACTAATGTGTTTGGACATGAGTTGTTTTTCCATGCACACAACCCCTTGTGAGCAATATCCAGTTGCTTAGCAAACACTTGTGTTACACTCTCCACTTTTGCACTCACGTTGTTCTTCCATTTTTTCTCACACGAGATTGATCCCTTTTTTCCTATAACATCGCTTCCTATTTTGATTCTTCAACTCCATTTGCCTTCATCACTTCTGACACAACAACACCAAACAAAGTATCATCCTCCTCTGACAATCTAGAGAATCAAACGAATGACAATAACTCATTTTCTATTGTCGAGTGGAGAGGTGAAATAAGCATGTTGAAATTGCTCCTACTAATACTGCTACACTAAAACCTAACTTTTTAGTAATTCAAAATGAAGTTCTACGATTCAAAATTTTTTGAAAAATTTGAGGATAGGGATGCAACAAGTGTAATATAGATTCTTGGCACACCATATAGCTTGATAGGGTAAGGAAAAACACAGTTAAGAAAACATGTTAGGGTATCATGTTTTCCTAACATGATATCTTAACACGTAGACATTTGATGATGGGCCCACCTTTCTGTTTTTTTTCTCTTGCACTGTAGGCGTTGTATGCTTTCGTCATTTTTTCTTGTTGTAATTGCAAAGAGTGGCAATGGGATATGACCACAACAGCCACAAGCAAGCAAAGGACGAAAATGTTGTTGCGGAAGGTTGGCCATGGAACATGTATATGGATCTCTAAAAAGCCAACAAACCTTCCCCCCACATTACCTAGTGAGTACTTTATTACTGTGCTTTTTCTCCAACCAAACAAAAGGAAACACAAAAGAAAACAAAGACATGCATATTAAAACTATCTAGTTCCAACTAACTATGTTGATTGGTCTTGGGCACTCCATAAGAAATTGTGCAAGATGGCTTTCCATTTGTGTATTGCCTTGGAAGTGCCAACCTAAAGCACAATAATAAACCACAAGGTTGAAGCAAGTGTTGAATTTAAACACTACACCACTTAGACCTGCAAGAAGCAAATGGACACAAATATCTCACTTGTGTGAACTTGTTACTCAACATTAAATTTTTAGGACTTCCAAATGATTCTTAAAATTTAATATATTCACAACATAGTCCTGATGAGAAATTTACAAAATCACCTCCAAGAAACCTCACTCATTAAAAACTTTCCAATAGTACTATGAACACACCTCAATTTTTCTAAAAAAACATTATCTTGATTTTGTTGAATTTTTTTGGACAAAATTATTCATTATTAAACAACTTTTGCATTGATGTGTAGGAGATAGTTCTAAAGGTCATTTTAGACAAAGGTTTAGGGTTCAAAAGCTTAGGGATCAATTTGAAGCAAATTGAGCCTTGAATTGGACCCTTTTACACATTAAAAAAACCATTTTTTCCTAAGGTACAATGAGTGTCTAAAGGTTGGGGTCCAATTCAAGGGTAGTTTTTAGTTTTCACCTTCATTTCATGCACTAGGAAAAGTTGAAAATGAACTCCTAGCAACCACCTTGTGAAGATTCACAAAACTAGCCATGTTAAATCTATAATTGGTAAAAAATGGGGAAGTTGAATTGCTTTCAACAATGTTCTCAATCCATAACATGTCTTTTCTTCTCACAAAATTTGAGCAACAAAGATTTAAAAAAACAATAAAAAAAAGAAGAATGAACAACCTTGAACCCTAGCTTACACTTTGGTTCTCCAAACTATGAGCTTTCCTTTAAGCTCTTTACTTAGTTTGGAGCAATTGGTTTTCCTTCAAAAATGATGTCATATAAGCTAAATTACAATTTGATTTGTTTTGGAACCTTGTCTAAAAGCCTTGGGACCAATTTAAAACTCTTGATCAATAGGAATGCTTGATTTCATTGGATCTTGCTCCTTGGACCTTTGTTTGAAGTGCCCCTAAATAATATGAAACCATCTCAATGCACCGGTACTCACCAAGGGCTTTGCAACGGTATTTAGAGCATGGTTGGGGGGCATTGTGGTTTGGGAGATCTCCCCATGACAAACAAACAAAACAAACAAGAGATTAATTTTGGGAAAGCAAATAGCAAATCACCAGATAGGTTGATCTAGTTTTTCCATGGCAACTTGCTATGAACAAATTATGAGTTTACACAACTTGGAGTACTGAAGTAAATGAATAAGATTCTTGTGAAGTTCTGGAGGTTTGTACTACATGATTTTGAACACTCAAGTCCCTTGCGTAAATATGAGGTTTATCTTAAATTTGAGAACATTATTCAGTTAAATGAATGTATAGAATATTTTGATACATTCAAAATTAAGATCTATCAAAATAAATGATTTTTTTGAGTTTCTGTTTTTTTAATGTAAATTCAACTAATTTTGCTAATAATATTTTGGTAATCAATTAACTTTTTGATATCAAAAAATTGAAAAGAAATACCCCTGGTTGAAATGATTGTTAACAACAATTCATAACTATTGTAATACCTTGGAAAATTCAATAAATGTCTATCAAATAATTTTTTTTTAAGAAACATAATATTCCATGAAGATTCAATATTTTCCTTCACAAGGTTTTGTTCATTGAAAAAAAAAAAAAAAATTTCAAGAATTTCAACATTTCTGAAAATAACATCATTAGTGTCCAAGCTGCCAAAGTACTATGGTACTTCATCGAAATGTTGGAAGTATGAATCTCCGAAGGGCAATTATCTATGAGATACAGGCTACATGACATTTCTATGAGCAACCAATTACCAAATAAATGAAATGAAACCATTTTTTTACTTCATGACCTGGGACAATAGCCTGGTTGCCCACCATGCTGGGAAGGTTGGTATTGTTTTTGCTTTAGAGGTGAAGGGCAAAAGGCCTTTATAGGTCGCAAGGAATTCTTTGAATTCATCGTCTTCGGGCCTTTAACCTCCTCCTTTTGAATGGGTGGACAACACACACACACCGCCCCACCCCCCGCCCAAAACCTTCGACATTCAATTTCACAAAGAGTTCAACAAGGCCTAGTAATTTATGCATACCAAAAATGATTTCATTTTATTTTCAGATCATTCAGCTTTGAGGTGTCTCTTCATTGCCTCCTACTCATATGAAAATGAGAGGCATTAGAACTAGTTCATATTAATTTTGTGATAATTTGAATGGGCGGCCCTTAAAATTAGAGACCTCTAAATTAACAATGGGTCCTTGTTATGGACAGTGCAAAAGAATTGTTTGTGTTTTTTCTTTTTTGGGTCTGCCCTTGACCCCATCTATCTTTTAAGGAAAAAGGTGGATGATTCCCAAACAAATAATTTGGGTAGCACCAAGATGTGTCTACCCATCACTAGACACATCTTAGTCCAACAATTGGGCAACCAAGGGGAAAAAAAAAAGTAGACAAAAGTAGGAAAACAGAAAGTAGACAATACTTTTGTATTGTTTGCAATAAGTATTGTTGATTTAATGTCTGCCCTTAAGAGCTTTAGGCATGAGGGTATATTATGTGTCACTGATGGGAACTAATAAAAGGCTATGATATATTAAGGGTGCATTTCATGGACCTATATCAACTCAAACAAAGAATTAATTTAACAATGGATTTTTAGACTTTTTAAAAATCAAATTCCTTTTGAATTCACGGGGTTTAACCCACTACAACAAAAAAATTCCTTTAAATGTTTACCATGTAAAAAGAAGCCATTTCTTATTATTAGTTTGTATAGGTAGAGATTTATGAAAAATGTAAGGAATGTTAGTGAACCAAGACATGATCAGTATCTTGGTTCAATATGTTTCTTCCTTGTTTGTTCATGTAAACATGACATGACAACTTTTGATTCCACTACCAAGTTTATCCCAAATTCTATGCACACAACTCTCCTAACCTCTCAATCAAATCTCTCATAAGTTTGTTGGAATGTGTAGCATTGGAAATTCATATACTTCTAAAATCTTCTTTGTTGGTGGTCAATTGGAACTTATGTTTTCTTGTTGCAATCGACTTAAGAAGGTGAAATGCCTTGGCAATTGTGTCATTTTAGGTTAAGGATATTTCATTTTGATAATGCTTTGCTCAGCTTGAAGATTTTTGTATATTAATCTTTTGGTTGGATGCCAAAGTGTAAAAATCAAACAACATTGTATTGCTTTGAAAATGAACTATGGATTTTTATATTCATTTGTTTTAGGAAGGAGCTTTAAGATCTAGGATCATAAATATGGTTATTATATTCCATGAAAAATATGATATCAATTGCATGCCCTAGTGAATTTACATATAAATATGTATTCTTGATGTAAATTTTTGAAATTTTGTAGGGAAAAATGAAACCGAAGAATGTTTCATCTTCAAATCTAGGTTTGAATTATGAAGACATTGGGGATGAGCATGGGCAAATGACATACATTGGTCCAATTTCCAAAACTCAACAACTAATTGAAGATATTATGATGTCTAAAGACCCAACAAGAAGTCTTAAGAAAACATCAACAATCCCTACTACAATTGCAAGTTCTTCTAATATTCATGAAACTAAAACTATTGCAAGTTTCATGTTTCCAAAAGTAGCACCACGACATTCAAAAACTCAACAAATGATTGAGTCATTCCTTGTTTCAAAGTCTCATGGGGATCAACCATTAGATGATATATTTTCAACATTCAAATCACCAACTCCAAAGTTGATGGTATCGGTCCAATCTTCAAGTTTCTTGGAAGATGGTATAGTTGATATTACCCCACGTACAATATATGTAGATCAACCAACAAGTGATACATCTGATTCCTTAGAATCACAATCTCCGCATTTAGTAACATCTATTCAACTTTCAAGTTCAAGATCACCACCAATGGATGTAATGCCATCATATCCATCAACAAATGATACATTTCCAATTTCAACATCACATTCTGCAAACTTGATAACATCAATCCCACCATCATTGAATTCACAATTCTTAATTGATGGTGGGATGTCACCATTAACAAACTTGCCCAAAGTTATTTTGGAAGTTGAAGAAATTAATGAAATACCTCCATTTGATAAGGCACAAATATTGTTTCCACAAGGAGTTCCACAAGGTAGTCAAGAACCCCACCTTGTCAATGATATGTTCCAAGGTGATCACAAATTGAATGAAATGTTACCACCTACAATGGCAACATCATTACAAAACCCAAAGATGGGAAAGCCAATGCTGCCATCTATAACAAAATTCACACCAAAAACTCAACTAAATATTGAAATATTCTCACCAACATTGGCACCAATATTACAACCTTCAATGGAAGATGTTGAAGAAGGATCAATGGAAGAATCAATGTCTCTCATTAAAGAAAAGTTTACACCAAAAACTCAAGTTGAAAATGGGATGTTCCCACCAACATCTACAACAATATTACAACGTTCAAAGGAAGTTGTTGAAGGAGGTTTAATGGAAGAATCAATGTCCCCTTTGACAAAAGAACTTATACCAAAAACTTTATTAAAAATTAAGATGGTTTCACCAACAAAGGCATTAATAAAACCATCAATGGGAGAAATTGAAGGAAAAGCAATGCAAGAGTCAATGTCCTTCTCTACAGAAGAAATTACAACCAAAACTCAATTAGAAAATGGGATGTTCCAACCATCATTGACAACAATATTACAACCTTTGATTGAAGAGGTGATGAAAGAACCAAAAGTGTTTCCATCTATGAGAAAGTTTGTACCAAATGCCCAAGTAAATAATTATGAAAATTTCCCATCTACATCAAAAACAATATTGCAATCTTCAATGGGAGAGGTGACAGAAGAACCAATGTTCTTGTCTACAAAAGAACTTACGCCCACAAAAAAATTCCCACCTAATAAAACTACAAAGGCACCTATGTTCCCACCTACAACATTGGATAGGTCCCCACTTGAAATGATCACACATGTGATTACACCACCTCTAATTACAATGGTGCCCCTTCATTCTTTAGGTGAACAAAATTTTCCAAAACTCCTTAATACATTTCCAATTACATCATCAAGGAAAGGAGAACATGATGATTTACAACCTTCTTCAAATGTACAAAAGGAAGTTTCAAAAGTCAATATTTCAAGTCATCAAAATTGTGCATTGTCACAAATTTTGCAATCTGAAAAATTACAAGAGCAACAACAAGACTTATTACATTTTCAAGATGATGCATTGGTGGAACATTTGCAATGTGTGTGTGCACCAGAACAATCATTTTCAAGCAATCAAAATGTTGTGATATCAAAGGAACATTTGGATCTTAGACATGTAATGGAACCAAAACAAGAATTTTCAAATCATCAAGACATTGGCACATTAGCTACATGTCTTGAAATTAAAAAATGTGGAATTGAACCACACAATTGGCACCATGAAAATGAAGAATATAAAACAACAATTTCATTAGAAACTAATAGCACATTGTCGAATGCCATATCTTCAAAATCCAAATATTGTTTACATTGCTTAGAGTTGGATAACTTGAATGCACTTGATTCATTGCACATTACTACTATTTCAATGCCTTATTTGACAAAAGGGGACAATTTTATTGGCAACAATAACACCACTTCTATACAACAATGTATTTTTTATGTTCACAAGGATCAAACACCAAATAATGACAATATCTTAAAGGCAACACTTGAAGATGAAAGTACTTTGGAAGAAATACCTTTTGCCACATCCATAGGATGCCATGAAAAACAACATGGCCATGGAGAGGGTGGTGATAATTTTGTTATGCATAAATTTGAACCAAGTTTTTCAAAACAAAAATGCGGAAGCAACCACCAAATCCAAATAAACCATATGAACCCAAGTAATGATAATAGTTCAAATTGTTCAACGCAAGTAATCTTCGAACTTTCAAAACCCACATAAGAAAGATTCAAAGGTTGTTGCACACTTTAAGTTGTGATCAAGTTGGAAATGACAATCATCCAAAATAAGAACCATTCACCTTGGGGTCCTCATGGTTTGTTATCCATGTTTGCAGTACAGGATTATCAATTTGTTGGGTCAACAATGGCAAATGATGCTCAAATACACAACTCAAAGTATGATTGTCTTGTGAAAATTTCTTAGTGACACATTTTTTTCAAATTGTTAAAATAAGATTTTTTTTTACACAATTTCAATTATATCATTCTTCACAAATATGCAATGTTTATGACTTGTAGTGTTGAATTTAATGTTGTTTATTTATTAGGGGAAGAATTCAAGTTTGTAATGATTTGAGTCACATGGATTTGAAACTACACACAAGATTGTTGGAAGTTGTTGATGGCTTTCCTCTCCAACAATTTGCAACACAATTTTGCAATCTCAACTATGGGGAGACAATAGATAACATTCTCCAATTCATTAAGGCATAATTTTATAATTCCTATTTATTTTATGTCACTTTTTTCATAGGGAATAATTTAGTGCACATTGACAAGTTGACTATGATGATATATATAATACAATTCATGACCAAAAAATGTGTGGGTGGTAGGAACCTTTGAAAGCACCATTACTTAAGTATGTGCAAAGTGGATGTATTGCCACCACTGTGTTTTCACGTAAGTTTTACATTCTTTTTATCTCCAAAATTTTCATTTAATATTCATTTGGGTTAGGGATCCTTCTAGTCACATAAAAAAATTCCCCAAATTTCAAATTTATGTGTCACATTAAATACATATGTAACAATTATGACAATAAGGGAAACCAAAGCTTTACATGACATTTTTAATCTAACTATGTGTCAAATTGAGGTTGATGGAGATAGATTTGATGGCTTACATGGGAGATTTACCATCAAAATATGACAATTTTTATCATGTAAACCAAATTTTATCCATGGGGATGAAGCATACAAACTTGTCTGATGAAATATTCTTTCAAATTTGCAAGCAAGTCCATTACAACCCCAAGAGGCAAAACTTCATCCTATGGACCCCAAATGGTTGATTAATTCAAATGACCTTTCATGGGTACAAACAATCATGTTGTTTTGGGTTTTTATATAAACTTTCAACTAGTTGACTTGTTAAGCATTTCAAGAAATTGCCATGTCTATTATTGGTGTGAATGAAGATGTAGTAGATATTATTGAATGTAAGACAAAAAAATGACAAAATTCATATTGCAATGAATAATTCTAATTGTGAAGTATTGCTAATGGGTGATGGAAAGAGAGCACAGGTTGAGTTGTCAAAAAGGATGGCAAGCATTGGCACTTTGTTGTGGCATCTTAACACCATCTTCTATATTGAAGTTATATTTGGAAGCTCATCTAAAGCTTGTTGTGTGACATTAATCCTTAACCTCTATAACCTTAAAACCTTTTTTATGCAAAACATTGTACATCTATTTTGGCAAACCATGGTTAAACTTTCCTCTTAATTATGCTTTCAAAATGGTTAAATATGCATATTAATGTTATATGATGCTTTAGACAAAAAGGGTTATGAATATCAAAAGAATAAATTTATAGGAAACTCATGATAATTGGTTGATTATCTCTAGGTGGCTGAAGATGGATTTAAGGGGGCAACATTTATGTCCAAAGACCAACATACTTGTAATTTAGTTTGTATGGCATCTTATTGTCTGAAACGCATGAAGAAGTTAACTCAAAATGGGCCTAGGCAATTTCTTCCTTTACCAAAAGAAATCAAGGCAGTTGAGGTCTTTTTTTCCACTCATATTCCAATAGACTTTTGTATTTTCACCATTGTGAAAAATGTAATGTTGCATAAATGAACTTCCTAAATACATTAAAAGCCCTTGCCATTGTCCAAAAGGTTTTCACTTGGTTAATAAGGCACATGTCCTTTAGTCACAATACCACCCATGTCCCCATTCCATACATGCACACATCCTATCCATGGCATGTATATTGTGCATTTGGCATTGCATGTAAACATATGCATGCATATATTTCCTATGATCATGTTTTTATTGTATAGTGGTTAGCTAGGGGTAGCCATGTGGGCCTTGAGGCACAATGGCAAGGCCTTTTAATGCATTTTCGACATTCATTTAACTCTAGTTTTGGGGTAGGTATCAAAAAAATTTGCAGGTTTCAAACATGGCACATGCTACTACTATATCAACATGATGTAGAATCTTGGGCATGCCTTGGACACTTATACTTTTATAAACATATTGGGGCCAAGCTTTTGATACTTGAGCTTGGGCCAATGTATTCCTCATACCTTTTATCACAATCCTATGAATTATGTCTTGATGATTTAATTTGATAAATTGTGAATTGTAAATTCATCCCTAGAGCTAACATAACTTTGTCTTTTGCAGAACAAGGAATACATCCATATCCATTTTTTTATTCCCGGTGGAAATTGCCAGGTTTCTTCCATTTCATATGCTTGATATTTCCAACAAGTTATTCACAATTGAGGATGAGGATCAATGGTTTTCTTTTTTCCTTTTTTTTTTGCCCTTTTCAATCTTCAATATCAGAAATTCGAATTTTTTTCCCCCGAATGATTAGAAAAATTAGTTGAAATTACACAAGAAAAAAATAAATTCCAATATCAAATTTTTTTGAAAATTTTCAAAAAGAAATCAGTTTTGAAATATCAAAAAATTGCCCAAAAATTCCAAGATGTTTTTTGTAAAAATAAAATAAAATATACTAGAAAAGAAAACACAATGAACATTTGATCTTGTTAACGGAATTGGTATAGTTGAACTCACCTTTTCACAATGGGCATGCATACTGCAGATTAAAAATATTGATCCAATGAGCACAGCTGAAGAATTGACAATGGAAATGGTAAAACGGATTGGTCTCTTGGAGGCCAAGTACTATGGCATTTTCCATGTCGGCATGAATGGAGGTCTCCCTTGCACTTCATTTGAGAACCTTAAAATCTCTAAAGTAGCATGGAATTGGTTGTTTATTTTATTTTTTGCAATGTGGAAAGAAAAATTTGACTAATTTATTGAGACCCATCTCCATTAAATCTAAATGCATGGAAATTATACTTAACTACTTAGGTTCTATGAGGTACCTTGTCCATTTGACTAGGCGGTCCTTAAACACTTCTTTTGCTTGTAATCACATTAGAAGTTCGGTTTTATGTCACAAAGTTGTTTCTTCATGTTTTTATAGTAGAATACAAAGAAATATGCACCTAAAACCTAAGGCGGGATCATGGGTCCACAACGTTACAAAGCTTCCATATATAAAGTTCAATAGAATTGAACCATGTTGAGAACAATGTTTTCACAATCATTTATCATGATGCTTTCATTTTTTATTTTCTAAAAGAGAATATGTACATGACTTTGATTTAATTGCATATCTTTCTTTTTCACCACTGAACAAACATCAAAAACAAAATTATTGCGGTTTCTATTTGTTTGTTGCAAATTTGATCAAGAAGTTCAAATGGACAAACATCTTAAGAAAGACAATATTATTTGATAAAAAACCCATATGTGGGAGATTTCTTGACATGACATTTGATGCATCTATGATTTGCTTTCAGTCGAAACCCTCCTTTCCTCAAAAGAATATATAACAGATTCAATGGCAAGATGGAATCGTGGTCTGACCACGAGTTGCCAAAATGTGGAAAACAATCAACTTGGTCTTGAGAAAACTAGCAATGGAGGCCTCACTACAGATTTAAATATTTCTCAGCAAGCTAATACAAGTGAACTAAAACCCATCTTCATAATGAAGCGGAAGCTTTTTTTGAAGTGCAATGTTGCATCTCCAAGCACGGCAATTGAGGCCATGGTTTTGTCTTTTGACTATTTTCAGGTATTAAGTTATTGTAAAGACAATGGACTCCAATTCCTATACCTTGGATTTCTTTAGAAAAAAATTGTAGTTTTTTCAACCCAAAAATTGGGAAATTTGCATTCATCTAGTGTGAATTTGAGTAATTTTGCTAATTTTTGGGAAACTCTTGCCAAATGTTTGATATCACCAAATTGAAAAAAACTTTGTTCCAACTTCCTATCATCAAGACTGCACTTCAATTACATTCCTTCGAACAGATAAGTTCAGTACCAAAGTTTTGACAAGAATTACATTAAAGTTGGGAAACCCAAATTAGGAATATTACATCAATTCCTAGTGGTGAGGGTGAGGAACTGCCAACGATTCTCTGCTTGAAACATGGCTTCCCTTAGATAGCATGGTGTTATAATATATGTGGAAGGATCCATGATTAGCTTTGTTGGAATGGAATTGGGATTGTTAGGCAGTGCATGAAGTGGTGACAGGATTTTTTACTCTTGCGGAGGTTGATGCTTTGATGTTGGGGGCGCTCCAATTAAGAGCAAATTATGGTTCAAATATCTCAAAACAACAAATCACGTACACCTATTGATCCATGCAATCCTTTAAATATTCAAATTTCATCACACTTTAAAGAAGAAAATGACACTAAGTTCATTGACCAACTATGATTCATTAAGTCATTCACCATGCAAGGGTCACAAAAAGGCTGCAACTTCTTTATGAAAGCCAATATAACACTTGAAAATTCCATTCATTATAGGAACTAATGCTTAAATGTTTATGCTAGAAAATTCCTAGTGTATTTGGAGGGCATCTTATCTTCATGGACATCCCTTTTAAAAAAGAGAACGGATCTTACACCTACTCTTGAAGAGTGGGATGGATCTTACACCTGTAAGAAGGCATAAGAACTCTATTAGGCTCAATTGGAGTGGACACTGACTGAGAGGATATTATTGTTGTTGACAAAATGGAATAGAGAATTGAAAGCTGAAACATTTGGGGCCAAGGAGTTCATTCAAGGTAGGGATAAGCGATGGATCAAGGCACTACTCAAGACTCTAGATGCATTACCAGCAGGGAAGAACTTCATTGAATGCAGACAAGATTATATGGAGTTTTTGCAGAGTTGTTGCCCTCTTTATGGGTCCTGCTTTTTCTTTGTTGAGGCAAGTCAAATGTACATGTACATGCACATTATTATAGGAAATGTTTCTCAACTATAACTAATCTCAAAATTATAATAATGTTTTTGTTTCTTTTCTGAGTTTTCTGAGAGAGCATACTATTAAAAAAGATTGACAATTTGCATATTGATTAATATTAGATGCTAGCACACCCACATGGAAGTGAAAACACTTGGTGGGATGGGTGGTGAATTGGACAGCAAAGCATGGATCCAGGAATGCCTCTGCAAATGTTTCTAGCTATCAATGCAAGCGGTGTCCATTTAACGGAGGTTGTCACTAAGGTATCAAAAAGACCTACTTCAAGATTTCTAAGTGTATTTAAAGGAAGCTTTTTAATCATAATATTGGACAAGACAAGTTCCATTGTGTAAGAAATCTTCTATATTATACGGCATCTTCATGACCAGACCATGTTGGGCATTTTGACTAGTTACATTGGTCTTTATGCAACATAAGGGCAGCATCTTAGTGCGTTCCCGGATTCTCAATCCTGTGTGACCTTAGGTTCCCGCCTTCAT
>Ga0116229_10008757_pt1 | contig 15624 bp, 18 predicted proteins | sample S1TSphgellanicum_3_FD_87313 | JGI IMG/M metagenome (GOLD analysis project Ga0116229, IMG submission 87313) | Host-associated microbial communities from peat moss isolated from Minnesota, USA - S1T2_Fc - Sphagnum magellanicum MG | ecosystem: Host-associated > Plants > Peat moss > Unclassified... | reverse complement strand
TCGCCGGGTAGTTCTTGCTGCCGAAGATCGCCGATCCGGCCACGAAGGTATCGGCCCCGGCCATCGCCGCGGCGGCGATATTGTCCACCTTGATGCCGCCGTCCACTTCCACCCGCACGGCCCGCCCGCTGGCCGCTACCCGCCGCCGCACCTCGGCGATCTTCGGCAGCGCGCTGTCGATGAACTGCTGCCCGCCGAAGCCCGGATTCACCGACATCAGCAGCACCAGATCCAGCTGCTCGAGCGTGTAGTCGAGCCAGTTGAGCGGCGTGGCCGGATTGAACACCAGCCCGGGCTTGCAGCCATGGTCGCGGATCAGGTGAATGGTTCGATCGACGTGCTCGCTGGCCTCGGGATGAAAACTGATATAGCTGGCCCCGGCGGCCGCGAAATCCGGCACGATGCGATCCACCGGCCGCACCATCAGGTGCACGTCGATCGGCACCGTCACGCCGTGGCGCTTGAGCGCCTCGCACACCAGCGGCCCGATGGTCAGGTTGGGAACGTAATGATTGTCCATCACATCGAAGTGGATCAGGTCGGCGCCGGCTTCGATCACCGCATCCACCTCCTCGCCCAATCGCGCGAAGTCGGCTGACAGGATGGAAGGGGCGATCCAATGGGTATGCTTCGCTATCGCGTTATTTGCCATGGCGTCAGTTTAACAGCGCGCCCGCATGCCTAGCGCATGCCGCGCCGCTCGCGGATCAGTTCGTAGGCCGCCTGGATCTGCTGCGTGCGCTCCTTGGCGCGCTCGAGCATCGACTGCGGCAAGCCGTTGGCGCGCAGCTTGTCCGGATGATGGCGGCTCATCTGCCGCCGGTAGGCCTTCACGACATCCTCATCGCTCATCTGCGCCGATGCCTCGAGCAGGCTATAGGCCTGCGCGACGCGCTCATTGCTGGCGGCCGCCGCCCCCATGCCCATGCCGGCGCCGCCGCCGCTACCCCCCGCGCCGCCACCCGCACCCATCGATGCTCCCTGGCGAAACCGCTGCAGGCTCTCCAGCCGCGCGAAGTCGCCGGCCGACAGTCCCAGCAGCAGCGCCACGCGCTGCAGCCGCGCCCGCGGCACCTCCGACAGGCCATTGCCTGCGATCGAGGCCTGCAGCTGGATCTCGACGAAGAACAGCGCGAGGTCCGGCGTGCGCGCGATCGAGGCGCGCAGCTGTGCCAGTGCCGCATCGAGGTCGAAGGAGGGCTGCTTGCCCTCGGTAAAGTAGCCAATGGCGGCCTGGATCTGCTGCGGCTGCAGGTGCATCGCATACATCACGGCACGAGCCGAGGCGACCTCCTGCTCGGTGACGCGGCCATCGGCCTTGGCGATATGGCCCATGACCCGGAACGCGGTCGGAAAGAACAACTGGTTGACCAACCTCGGATCCGGACCGCCGGTGAAGGTCGCCAGGCTGATCTGTCCGCTGTCGAACTGATGGCCGAGGAACGCGCCGAGGGCGGCGCCGATCGGACCCATAGCCAGCATGCCGAGCGTGCCGCCGATGATCTTGCCTGCCCAGTTCATGACTTGCGCCGCCGCTCCTGCCTGTACATCGCTTGCTTGACCCCGCCGCCGCGCGGGCGGCAAGATGCGCGCCCTGCAGACGCGACCGGTATGGTAGCAAGCCTTGGCCAAGACCCCCGGCACGGTTGCCGAAACCGCGGTCTACGAAACCGAACTTGCGGGACTGACGCGGCTGCACCGCGGCAAGGTCCGCGACCTGTACGCGCTCGACGGCGATCACCTGCTGATCGTCGCCACCGATCGGCTGTCGGCGTTCGATGTCGTGCTGCCCGATCCGATACCGGGCAAGGGCCGCGTACTGAACGAGATATCGCTGTTCTGGTTCGACCGCACCACGCACATCGTGCCTAACCACCTGACCGGACTGCCGTTGAGCACCGCGGTCAGCGACGCCGCCGAGCGCGAACTGCTCGCCGGCCGCGCGGTGATCGTCAGGCGGCTTGCGGCGCTGCCGATCGAAGCGGTAGTACGCGGTTACCTGATCGGCTCGGGATGGAAGGACTACCGCGCCAGCGGCGCCATTTGCGGTATTGCACTGCCACCCGGCCTGCAGCAGGCGCAGGCACTGCCGGCACCGATCTTCACTCCGGCGACCAAGGCGCCGCGCGGCGCACACGATGAGAACATCTCGTTCGCGCAAACCGAGCAGCTGATCGGTGCGCCGCTGGCCGCCGCAGTGCGTGACTGCGCGTTGGCGCTGTATCGTTTCGCCGCCGAGCACGCGCGCGCGCGCGGCATCATCATCGCCGACACCAAGTTCGAATTCGGTGTCGACCCGCAAGGCCAGCTGACGCTGATCGACGAGGTGCTGACCCCCGATTCCTCGCGCTTCTGGCCGGCCGACACCTGGCGCGTGGGATCAAGCCCGCCGTCCTTCGACAAGCAGTTCGTGCGCGACTACCTGGAAACGCTGGACTGGAACAAGCGCGCTCCGGCGCCGCACCTGCCGCCGGCGATCATCGAGGCCACCGGCGACAAGTATCGCGAAGCGCTGCGCCGGCTCACCAGTACCGTCCCGCAATGACGGCGACGCCGACGGCCACCACCCCGTCGACGCGAGCCACCCCGCGATGAGCGCCTGGATGCGCCTGCAGCGACTGCCCGACCAGCTGCTGTTCGGGCCCAGGGCCGAGCTGTCCGGCGCCGGCGCACGGCTGCGCCGCATGGCCCGTTATCCCTATGCGCTGCTGCGCGATCTGGCTGGCGGCGAGCTCAATCTGCGCGCGATCGGCCTGGTCTATGCCAGCGTGCTGGCGATCATCCCGCTGCTCGCGGTGAGCATAGGCGTACTCGCCAGCTTCCATGCGCAGGGCGTGCTCGAGCCGCTGGTACGTGCTTTCTTCGCGCCGATGGGCAGCGCCGCCGACCAGCTCAGCGGCCGCGTGATGCAGTTCGCCAATACCGTGCGCGGCGGACTGGTCGGTTCCGTGGGCCTGGCGCTGCTGGTCTGGACGCTGCTTGGCACCATGAAGAAGATCGAGGACGGATTCAATTTCGTCTGGCACGTGGATCAGCCGCGCAACCTGGCGCGCCGCGTGGCCGAATACGTCGCGCTGCTGCTGATCGGGCCGGTGCTGCTGGCCGCGGTGGTGGAACTGTCGCGGCTGGCGGCCGACAGCGAACCGCTGCGCAGCTTGAGCGCACTGCCGCCGCTGGCGCCGGTGGGAGCCATGGCACTGCGGCTGGCGCCGTACCTGATTGCCTCCGCTCTGCTCACCCTCGTCTATATCGTGGTTCCCAATACCCGGGTGCGCCTGCTGCCGGCGCTCGCCGGAGGGGTTGCCGCCGGCATCCTGTGGGCGGCGCTGGGCCGCTTCTTCACGCTGTTCGTGCTGTACTCCGCGCGCCTGACCATCGTCTACGCCGGTTTCGCGATCGTGATCGCCATGCTGGTGTGGACCTACTTCAACTGGGTCATCCTGCTGATCGGCGCCCTGGTGTCGTTCTATGCGCAGAACCCGAGCTACCTGCGGGTTGGGCTGCGCGAGCCGCGACTGTCGTGCGCCGACATCGAACAGCTGGCACTCGGCATCATGTTCCTGGTGGCCGCGCGCCATCGCGCCGGCGGCGAGCGCGTGACGATCGCGCTGCTCAGCGAGCAGCTCGGATACCCCGGCATCGCGGTCGCGCGCATGTGTGCGACGCTGGAAGGCGCGGGTTTCCTCGCCAGCGCCGGTGCCGGCGCCGACGCCGACGCGCTGCTGCCCGGACGCGACAGCGCGCAGATTCCGGTGGCCGCCATCATCATGCTGGCGCGCGCCGACAGCAGCGGACTGATCCGCGCCGCAAGCAGCACACCGGCGGCGGTGCTGGACTTGTGCAGCGAGACGGACGGCGCCTGGCAGCAGCGCTGCGGACAGCTCACGCTCAGCCAGTTGCTCGATCGGGCGGCGGCGGCGGAGCCCCCAGTTCCGGCCGCTGCGGCGCTGGCTGCTCTGCCACGTCAAAGCTGATCCGCGGCCGCCATACCGCCAGCACGATATTGGCGAGCGCAATCAGCAGCAGCAGCCACAGTCCGCCGCGTTCGGTGCGCAGCACCTCGGCCAGCTGCGCGGGATCGGGCTGTCCGGACGCTGCCAGCGCTGCCAATTGCGCGGCGTGGCGCGCACTGCCGGAGACCGTGACCAGCGATCCTTCGAACATCGACAGTCCCAGCAGCGCCTTGATCCACGCCCAGCCGGCTTCCATGTAGGCGTCGTTGGCGACCATTGCCAGCAAGCCGCTGATCAGCACCAGCGCCAGTGAAGGCACCAGCAGCCAGCGGGCGATCGCGGCAATCCCCTGCCTTGCGGCCGCGTACGCCAGCAGCTCATGCGGCGAGGGCGCGGCCGCTATCAGCACCAGGCTGGCGGCAAACGCTCCGAGCACGCCGACGCTGCCGACCTCGTGCAGCACCTTGAGCGTCTTCCGCAGCACCAGCCTTATTCGCACTAGCCACCCGCTATGGTCAGCGCCTCGATCAGCAGCGAGCCGGTGCGAATCGCCCCCTTGGTGTCCACGTCGTTGCCGACCGCCACGATGCCGCGCAACATCTCGCGCAGGTTGCCGGCGATCGTCACCTCGTGCACCGGATAGGCGATCGCGCCATTCTCGACCCAGAAGCCGCTGGCACCACGCGAGTAATCGCCGGTGACGCCATTGACGCCCTGGCCCATGAGCTCGGTGACATACAGGCCGGTGCCCATCAGCTGCAGCAACTGCTCGAAGCTGCCGCTTTGCCCGGAACTCACCAGCAGGTTGTGGATGCCGCCGGCATTGCCGGTGGTCGTCAATCCGAGCTTGCGCGCCGAATAGCTTCCAAGCACGTAGCCCTGCAGCACGCCGCCACTCACCAGCGTGCGATCGCGCGTCGCTACGCCCTCGGCATCGAACGGGCTGCTCGCCAGTCCCTGCAGCAGGTGCGGCCGCTCGACCACGTCCAGGAACGACGGGAATACCTGCTGCCCGGCGGCGTCGAGCAGGAACGATGAGCGCCGATACTGGCTGCTGCCGCTGATTGCGCCGATGAAATGACCGAACACGCCGCGCGCCAGCTCCGGCGCATACAGCACCGGCGCGCGCCGCGTGGACAGCTGGCGCGCTCCGAGCCGGCGCAGCGCCCGCTGCGCTGCGCGCTGGCCGATCGAGCTGGCCGACTCGAGCGCGCCCGGATTGCGCGCCACCGTGTACCAGTAGTCGCGCTGCATGTCCTGCCGCTCCTGCGCCACCAGCGCGCAGCTGAGCGAATGGCTGGTGCTCGGAAAGCCGGCGAGGAAGCCGAGGCTGTTGCCATGCACGCGCACGCCGCTGTGCGTGGTCACGGTGGCGCCCTCGGAATTCCTGAGCCTCTTATCGCAGGCCAGACCGGCGGCTTCGCACTCGCGCGCCAGCTGCACGGCCTGCTCAGGTTCGATATCCCACTTGTGGTACAGGTCCAGGTCGGGAATCTCGCGCGCCAGCGCTTCGCGGTCGGCGAGGCCTGCGCATGCATCCGCGGAGGTGTGCTGCGCGATCGCCGATGCCTTCACCACGGTGTCGTGCACTGCCGCCGGCCGCAGGTCCGCGGTGCTCGCCGAGCCCTTGGACTGGCCGAAATACACCGTGACCGACAGGCCGCGATCGCGGTGGTACTCGATGGTATCGACCTCGCCCAGCCGCACCGTCACGGTCAGGCCACGCTGCAGGCTCACGTCCGCCTCGGCCTGGCTGGCGCCGGTGGCCTGGGCCTCGCGCAGAGCGCTGGCGACTACGTCCTTGAGCTCGGCGATCCTCGAGCCATCCACCTGCCTTGCGGCGACCACCTGCTGCGGCATTGCGTTGAATTCCTTACCTGCCCCGCGCTGTGCCATGATTTGGCGTCCGATTGTAACAGCGCAGCGCCGCGCAGCCCGGCGGCCAAGGGAGATTCGAGCCTGAGCAAGCCGCGACCAACCGCTGCCGAATCCGCGACCGCCGACCCCGAAGCAGGCCACCCGGAAGCGGATACGCGCACCGCTGACGCCGAGCAGCCGGAGCGCCCTTCGCGCTCGGCACGCAAGCGCCAGGCCGAAGCGCTGCAGAAGCTGGGCGTCGGCCTGACGCGCATGCAGCCGGCGAAATTGCGCGAACTGCAGCAGCACCTGCATTTGCCGGACGCGTTGTTCGAGGCGCTGCTGGAAGTGCATCGCCTGCGCAGCGGACCGGCGCTCGCGCGCCAGCGCCAGTACATCGGGCGCCTGATGCGCGGCGTCGACCCGCTGCCGATCGAGCAGGCACTGGCGCAGTTCAGCCGCAGCGGTGATGCTAAAATGCGGCGATGAAGGCGCTGGTCGGCATCATCATGGGATCGTCGTCCGATTGGGAGACGATGACCGCTGCCGCCGACATGCTTACCAGGCTTGCGATCGAGCACGAGGCACGCGTGGTCTCGGCGCATCGCACCCCCGACCTGCTGTTCGAGTACGCCGCCAGCGCGGCGGCGCGCGGCCTGGAAGTGCTCATCGCCGGCGCCGGCGGCGCAGCGCACCTGCCGGGCATGACCGCCGCCAAGACCACGTTGCCGGTGCTGGGCGTGCCGGTGCAATCGCGCGCGCTCAACGGCCTGGATTCCCTGCTGTCCATGGTCCAGATGCCGGCCGGAGTGCCGGTCGCGACCTTTGCCATCGGCGCCGCCGGCGCCACCAACGCCGCGCTGTTTGCCGCCGCGATCCTGGCGCCGCGCTACCCGCAGATCGCGCGCGCGCTGCAGGAACAGCGCACGGCGCAGACTGACGCGGTGCTGTCACGGCCCGACCCGCGCAGCGCCTAGCCCCTCCCTGGATAGACGCCGCATGGGCATAGGCGCTGCATGACCATAGGCATCGTCGGCGGCGGCCAGCTCGGCCGCATGCTCGCGCTCGCCGGCTACCCACTCGGGCTCGACTTCCTGTTCTTCGACCGCAGCCCGGACACGCCCGCCGGTCGCATCGCGCCGCTGCTGGCCGGCGAGTTCCACGATGAGGCGCTGCTGGCCGAGTTCGCCCGGCGCAGCGACATCATCAGCTTCGATTGGGAGAACATCAGCGTCGCGGCGCTGCGCCGGGCAGCGCGCGGCCGGCGCATCGCGCCGTCGCTCAGGGCGCTGGGCGTGGCGCAGGATCGGCTGGCCGAGAAGCATTGCTTCCAGCGCCTGTCGATTCCCACCAACCGTTTCGCGCCGGTCGACAGCCGCGCGTCGCTGTCGCAGGCGGTGGCTCGCATCGGGCTGCCGGGAGTGCTCAAGACGCGGCGCTTCGGCTACGACGGCAAGGGCCAGCAGCTGCTCGCCACCGAAGCCGACATCGCGCCCGCCTGGGAGGCGCTCGGCAGTGCGCCGCTGCTGTACGAGGAGTGGGTGCCGTTCGACTACGAGGTGTCGATCATCGGCGCGCGTGCGCGCTCGGGCGAGATCGCGGTCTATCCGCTGAACCGCAACTACCACGTGGACGGCGTGCTGCGCCTGACCCTGGCCCCGTGGCAGGCGCCGCAGCTGGCGCGCGCGGCGCGGCGCAGCCTCATCAGGCTGCTGGAATACTTCAGTTATGTCGGCGTGCTGACGATCGAGTTCTTCGTGCGCCGCGGGCGTCTGGTGGCGAATGAAATGGCCCCCCGCGTTCACAACTCCGGGCACTGGACCATCGAGGGCGCGGTCACCAGCCAGTTCGAGAACCACGTGCGTGCGATCGCCGGCCTGCCGCTCGGTGCGAGCGCGCCGCGCGGACACTCGGCCATGATCAACCTCATCGGCAGCATGCCCGATGCGCGCCGCTTCCTCGGCGAGCCCGGATTGCACTGGCATGACTACCGCAAGGAACCACGTCACGGTCGAAAACTCGGCCATTGCACTCTCAATGAAACCACGGCTTCGCGACGCACGGCACGCGCCCGGCAGCTGTTAGCACGGCTGTGTCCGCAACTTGCGCTCCGGCCGTAGTATGATTTCCGGGCCATGAACCTGGAGCTGTTCAAACTCAGGGAACTCCCGTTCCGGCTCAGCCCGGACCCGCAGTTCCTGTATTTGAGCAAGGCCCACGCGCGCGCCAAGGCCTACATGGAGTCGACCGTGTGGTTCGCCGACGGCTTCGTCGTCATCACCGGCGAGATCGGCTGCGGCAAGACCACGCTGATCGAGACCTTCCTGCAGGAATTGCAAAACGACGTCATCGTCGCGCAGATCAACCAGACCCAGGTGTCGTCGCTCGAGTTCCTGCAGTCGGTGCTGGTGGAGTTCGGCTTCAAGCCCTTCAGGATGAAGAAAGCCGAGCTGCTCGCGACACTCAACGACTTCCTGGTGGAACAGTACAACGCCGGCCGCAAGCTGGTGCTGGTGATCGACGAGGCGCAGAACCTCAGCCAGACGGTGCTGGAAGAGGTGCGGCTGCTGTCGGGGATCGAGACTCCGAAGGAGAAGGTGCTGCGCATCATCCTCGCCGGGCAGCCCGAGCTCAACGACAAGCTCGATGCCCCGGAACTCGAACAGCTGGCACAGCGCGTGCGCCTGCGCTTTCACCTGCCGGCGCTCAGCAGCCTGGAGATGCGCGCCTACATCCTGCACCGGCTGGAAGTCGCCGGATCGCAGGGTCGCGAGATCTTCGCCAACGACACCTACGAGATGATCTTTCGCTATACCGGCGGCGTACCGCGGCTCACCAACACGCTGTGCGACACCGCCATGCTGGCGGCGTCGAACCGCGATCGCGACACCGTCGGACGCGACGACGTGCAGGCCGCGATCGAGGAACTGCAATGGCAGGAGTACTCATCGCGCACCGGCACGCGGCTGCTGCGCATGCGCTCGGACGCCGGTGCCACCCAGGGCGGCGAGACGCGTCCGCGCGGCACGGAAGCCACGCCGCTGGCGCGCATACTGCTGGCCACCGCTGGCCGCACGGTCGAGGAGCGTGCGCTGTACCCGGGCCGCCTGGTCATCGGCCGTACCGCCGCCAATGACCTGCAGATCGAGAGCCGCTTCGTCAGCCGCCATCATTGCCAGGTGGTCACCACCGCCCAGAGCTGCGTGATCGAGGACCTCAACAGCACCAATGGCATCTTTCTGCACTCCAAGCGCGTGCGCTACCACAACCTCAACGATGGGGATGTCATCATCATCGGGCAGCATGAGCTGCTGTACATCGATGAGCGGGCACAGCACCGCGCGGTGAGCGAGCCCCAGGCCGCGGCCCCGGCATTGGGGCACCTGCCGGTAGACACCGGCACCTGAGGGCCGCTCAGGGCTTCTCGGGGCTCCTGCGGGCATGATCGGCATCGACATGCGGGGCCTCGAGCTGCGATTGACCGTCCCGCGACCAGTACTCGGCGCGGGTGGTTCGAAAGTCACGACGTCGCAACCAGATCGCCGCGCCGGCCACCAGCGCCAGTACTCCGGCCACGAGCAGCAGCGCCGCCAGCAACCCGGAATGCAGCCGATGGCTGATCGCGATCAGCGCCGCGCCGCCCAGCGCGTAGCCCCAGGGCAGGCTTTCATAGACCGGTTTGGATAGTTGCAAGCGGACTTCCGCAAAGCGCCCGGCGTAATCAGGCGGTCCCGCCAACCGTGAGCCCGTCGATGCGCAGCGTCGGCTGACCAACGCCGACCGGCACGCTCTGGCCCTCCTTGCCGCACACGCCGATGCCGTCATCGAGCTTCAGATCGTTGCCGACCATGGCGACGCGCGTGAGCACATCCGGACCATTGCCGACCAGTGTCGCGCCCTTGATCGCCGCACCGATGCGGCCGTTCTCGACCAGGTAGGCCTCGCTGGCGGAGAACACGAACTTGCCCGAGGTGATATCGACCTGGCCGCCGCCGAAGTTCACCGCGTAGATGCCGCGCTTCACCGACGCCAGGATCTCGCCCGGATCGTACGGACCGGGGCGCATGTAGGTGTTGGTCATGCGCGGCATGGTGACGTGTGCGAATGACTCGCGCCGGCCATTGCCGGTGGAGCGGCCGCCCATCAGGCGGGCATTGAGCGAATCCTGCATGTAGCCGCGCAGCACGCCGTCCTCGATCAGGGTGGTGCACTGTGTCGGTGTACCCTCGTCGTCGATGTTGAGCGAGCCGCGACGCGCGGCCAGCGTGCCATCGTCCACCACGGTACAGCCCGGGGCCGCGACACGCTCGCCGATGCGGCCGCTGAATGCCGAGGTACCCTTGCGGTTGAAGTCGCCCTCGAGTCCGTGACCGATGGCCTCGTGCAGCAGTACCCCTGGCCAGCCCGGACCCAGTACCACGGTCATGGTTCCCGCCGGTGCCGGCACCGCCGTAAGATTTACCAGGGCCTGGCGCACCGCCTCGCGCGCCAGCGACAGCGGCCGATCCTCCGCGACCAGCTCATCGAGCGTGTAGCGCCCGCCACAGCCGGCATAGCCCTGCTCGCGCCTGCCGTTCTGTTCCACCAGCACCGTGACGTTCATGCGCACCAGCGGCCGCACGTCGCCGGCCAGCACGCCCTCGCTGTTGGCCACCAGTATCAGCTCGTGCATCGCCGAGACGCTCGCCATCACCTGCACCACGCGCGGATCCATGCGACGCGTCTCACGATCGACGCGCTCGAGCCAGGCGATCTTCTGCTCGTCCGCAAGGCTGATGAGCGGATCGCTCGGCAGGTACAGCTGGTGCCCGGAAGCCGGCCGGAACGCACGCACCGCGCCGTCGCCGCCGGCCACCGCAATGGCGCGCGCGGCGCGCGCCGCCTCTTCCAGCGCCGGCAGCATGATCTCGTCCGAGTAGGCGAATCCGGTCTTCTCGCCCGCCATTGCGCGCACGCCGACACCCTGCTCGATGCTGGAATTGCCCTCCTTGACGATGCCATCCTCGAGTCCCCAGCTCTCTTCGCGCGACAGCTGGAAATACAGGTCGGCACTGTCCACCGCCGAACCCAGCACCAGTCCCAGCGCCTGCTCCACCCGGCCCACATCCAGCCCGGCGGGCGCAAGAATGCCCTCGCGGACAAACGTAAGCGGGTCGAATGCGAGGGCTTTGGCGGGGACCGACATGGTCCGGGTATTGACGCTCACATTAGCCGGTGCGTCAAGGCGGGAAAATTGCGGCGCGCTTCCGCCTGCGCCGCCAGGTTCAACTCGGCGGTCAGTACGCCAACGCCGCTGGCGAGGCGCGCCAGCACCGTGCCCCAGTAGTCCACGATCAGGCTGTCGCCATAGGTCTCGCGGCCGCTGGCGTGGCGTCCCCACTGCGCCGGGGCGACCACGTAGCTCAGGTTCTCGATCGCCCGGGCGCGCAGCAACGTCTCCCAGTGCGCGCGGCCGGTCGGCACCGTGAAGGCCGCCGGCATCGTGAACCACTGCGCGCCTGCCGCCGACAGCTGCCGGTACAGCTCCGGGAAGCGCATGTCATAGCACACCGACAACCCCAGCAGCCCCGCCGGCGTCGGCACCAGCACCGGGCGCGCGCCCGGCGCGGTGTTTTTCGATTCCCGGTAGCTCTCGGTCTTGCCCGGGATATCGACATCGAACAGGTGCATCTTGTCGTAGCGCGCCGCCCGCTGGCCTTCATCGTCATACACCAGGCAGGCGGCCGCGACCCGCGCACCGGCCTCGATCGCCAGTGGCGTGGTGCCGCCGACGATCCACATCCTGAGCGTACGCGCCTGCTGCGACAGGAACCGCTGCACCGGACCGTCGCCATCGGCTTCGGCGATGGCGCGCTTGTCGGCATCGTGCACACCCATGAACGAGAAGTTCTCCGGCAGCACCGCGACCCGCGCGCCGGCCGCGCGCGCCTCGGCCAGCAGCCGCGCGGCCAGCTCCAGGTTGACCGTCACGTCCGCCACCGAGGTCATCTGCAGCGCCGCGACCTTCAGCGGCTCTGTGGATGCGATCGATGCCATGACTGATACCTCCATACTCCCGCGTCGGCCAGCAGCTGCGCGGTTTCGAACAGCGGCAAGCCGACGACGCCTGAATAGCTGCCGCGCAGTTCCTGTACGAAAGCCGCCCCCAGCCCCTGGATCGCATAGCCGCCGGCCTTGTCGCGCGGCTCGCCGCTGTCCCAGTAGGCCTCGCACTCGCACGCACCCAGGTCCCGCAGGCGCACCTCGCTGCGCGACAGGCGGCACTGCATGACGTCGGCCTGCGCCAGCGCCACCGCCGTCAGCACCTGGTGCCAGCGCCCCGACAGCCGCGCCAGCATCGCCAGCGCGTCGGCGCGATCGCGCGGCTTGCCGAGCATCTCATCATCGATCACGACCGCGGTGTCGGCTCCGATCACCGGCAACCGAGCCGCGGTTGCGGCATCCGCGCCTGCCGCCAGCGCCACCTGCACCTGCAGCGCCTTGCTCCGTGCCAGGCGGCGCACACAGTCATCGATCGGCTCACCGGCGTGCCGCCGCTCCTCCAGCTGCGCCGGCACCACGCGGTGCGCGACCCCGATCTGCTGCAGCAACTGTGTGCGCCGCGGCGAGGCCGATGCCAGGATAACCAGCGCTGGAGTCACACTGTCATGTCCATTCGCGGCCATTCAATCGCGGCCGTTCAATCGCGATGGTACGGGTGACCGGCCAGCAGCGTCCCCGCCCGGTAGATCTGCTCGGCCAGCACCACCCGCACCAGCCCATGCGGCAACGTCAGGCGCGACAGCGACCAGCGCAAGTGGCCGCGCCCCAGCACTTCCTCGGACAGGCCGTCGGGTCCGCCGATCACAAACGCCAGATCCTGTCCGGACGCGCGCCGCTGCTCCAGCCATTGCGACGTCTCCAGCGTCGTGCGCTCGAGGCCGCGTTCATCCAGCGCCACCACGAAATCGCGCGGCGCCAGCAATGCCAGGATGCGCTGCGCCTCCGCCGACATCGCCCCGAGTGCCGCGCCGCCGCTGTGCCTGCGGCTGGCGGTCGGCAGTTCGATCAGCTCCAGTTTCCACAGGCCGCGCATGCGCCGCCAATAATCGCTGAACGCCGCGTCCACCCAATCCGGCATGCGGGTGCCGACGGCAATCAGGCGCAGTCGCATGGGTCGGTGGGCAGCCCCTCAGTGCACCGCGGCGCGCGCCGCACCCCGCGCCGCTGAGCGCCGGCGCGGCGGCGCGCTGGCGGCGCGGCGCCGCGCGGCTGGCGGCGCCTCCCACAGCTGCTCGATCGAATAGAACTCGCGTACCCGCGGCAGCATCACATGCAGCAGCAGATCCTGCAGGTCCACCAGCACCCACTCACCGTCGCGCTGGCCTTCGGTGCCGAGTGCGCGCAGGCCGGCGTCGCGGGCTTTTTCCAGCACCCGCTGCGCGATCGCACGCACGTGGCGGTCGGAGGTGCCCGAGGCCACGATCATGGCGTCGGTGATATCGGTCAGTGCTCGTACATCCAGCAGCCTGACATTGACTGCCTTCATCTCATCCAGCGCCGCGAGCACGAGTTTTTCGAGGTCGGATTTGCGTCGCGGTGCGCGGCGCGGGCGGGCGGGTGTGGTCATGCGCGTCGGTTCAGCCTCCTTGACGGTTGCGCGCAGCATAACACCCGCTGCGCGCGATGATGTCGCGCACCGGATCCGGCACCAGGTAGCGCAGGTCCTGGCCAGACATAATCAGCGCCCGCAGATCGGTCGACGCGATCTCGAGCTGCGTTACCGCTCGCACATAGATACGCCCGGCGGTGCTGCTGTGCAGGTCGCGCACGCTGCCGGTGCCCCGATCCACCATGACCTCGCCCAGCGGGCCGGTGATCGGCGCCTTCCATCCTGGCCGATGCGCGACCACCACGTGACATAGTTCGAATATCTCGCGCCATCGATGCCAGGTGGGCACGCCGAGGAACGCATCCATGCCCAGCATCAGGCACAGCGAGCGCTGCGGGAATTCACGCCGCAGTTCAGTCAGTGTATCGATCGAATATGACACGCCGCTGCGCCGAATCTCCCGATCATCTACGCTGAAGCCGGGCTGTGCGGCCACCGCCGCGCGCACCATCTCCAGGCGCAGCTCGCTCGGCGCCAGCGGGTCCACCCGATGCGGCGGGTCGCCAGTCGGCAGGAAGCGCACCTGGGCGAGCCTGAGCGCCTGCAGCAGCTCGAACGCGGTGCGCAGATGCCCGTAGTGGATCGGATCGAAGGTGCCGCCGAACAGGCCCATGGGTTCTGTCATTGTGTTCGGGTCTGCCATCGTCAGCGCTCTGTCGGCAGCAGCGGCAGGGTCTTCATTCCGCACAGCTCCAGCGCCAGTAGCGCCAGTTCATCCCAGGGATCGCCGCTGATCATGCCCTTGGCCATGCGATCGACCCGCCCGGCGCGCCGCACCAGGCGCGCGAACGGCAACGCGCGCGGCCGCGCGCGCTCGAGCGATGGCGCCGCTGCCTGCTGCGAGCGCAGTTCCCTGGCGAGCGCCCACAGCGCCAGCAGCTCTGCCACGCCCTCGGCCTTCAGCCCGCCCAGGATGCGCAGCGCGCGCGCAGCGTCGGCGCGCCGAACCGCGTCGGCGAGCTGGAACACATCGAACCGCGCGCTGTCGGAGCTGCCGGTCGCGACGTCGGCCAGGCTTACCTTGGCACCCGCCGGCAACAGCATTGCCAGCTTGTCGATCTCCTGGCGGCCGGCCAGCAGGTTGCCCTCGCTGCGCTCGGCCAGCAGCGCCAGCGCATCCTCCGCTGCCGACAGACCAGCCAGCGCGAAGCGCGCTCGCAGCCACTGCGGCAACTGCGCACGCTCGACCGGCCGTAGTGCCACCCAGGCGCCGCGCTGCTGCGCCAGCTGCACCCATGGCGAGGACTGGGTCTCGCGCTCGAGCTTCTCGGTGATGATCATCACCAGCAGTTCATCCCCCGCGGCCTGCAGCAGCTGCATCAGCACCGCCGCCCCGAGCACCCCCGGTTTGCCGCTGCGCATGCGCACTTCGACGATGCGGCGAGCGCTGAACAGCGATAGCGCCTGGGCCGCCTGCCGCACGTCTTCCCACACCGCGCTGCTGGCCTCGACAAAGAACACTTCCCGCTCGCCGTATCCGAGCGCGCGCGCGCGCGCGCGAATGGCATCGCCTGCCTCGGCCACCAGCAGCGGCTCCTCGCCCGTCACCAGGTAGACCGGCAGCAGCCGCTCGGCCAGCGCGGCGGTCAAGCCCTCGAGCGCAATTCTCATCGCTGGCCTTTCATTGCCCGCCGGTCAGCGCTCGCCATGGCAGCGTCATGCATTGCAGTTGTGCTCCGTCACGGCGATATCTTAAGCTGACCTGCAGTCTCACACACCGACTGGGCGGTGATGTCATGCCGACACTGTTCGAGCGGATCATCAGCGGCGAGCTGCCGGCCAGCTTCGTGTACCGTGACGCGCAGGTCAGCGCGTTTCGCGACATTCACCCGCGTGCGCCGACCCATATCCTGATCGTGCCCAACAAGCCGATCCCCACTGCCAATGAGGTGACTGCCGCCGATGAGGCACTGGTCGGCCACATGGTGCTGGTCGCGGCTCAGATCGCGCGCGGGGAGGGCATTGCCGACAGCGGCTACCGGCTGATCATCAATTGCAACCGCGACAGCGGCATGGAGGTCTCGCACCTGCATTTGCATCTGCTGGGCGGCCGGCCGCTGGGCGCCATGGTATCGACCGCGGTAGCGTCCATGGAATCCAAGACGGTCTCGACTTGAAGCGCCGAACGCGAGCGAGCCAGCCCGCGAGCGCCGCCCGACGCGC
>Ga0116229_10008756_pt1 | contig 15629 bp, 12 predicted proteins | sample S1TSphgellanicum_3_FD_87313 | JGI IMG/M metagenome (GOLD analysis project Ga0116229, IMG submission 87313) | Host-associated microbial communities from peat moss isolated from Minnesota, USA - S1T2_Fc - Sphagnum magellanicum MG | ecosystem: Host-associated > Plants > Peat moss > Unclassified... | reverse complement strand
TTCACCAAATAATTTGTGTTATTTCTTTAGTGTTTTTAACATTAAAAAATATCCCAAAAGAAATATAATCTCATCAACCCATTTTGCAGGGTTTTAAAAAATAAAAAATAAAAATAAAAATAAATTTTTTGCCCTTCTTGGTTATGCAAAATGGGTTCACATGGTCTCTAAGGGACCACGGACATTTTGCCACACAATAGTGAAATAACCAACATCAAGTTAACATCGAGTTAACATGAAGAAGAAGAAGAATAATTATATACAATTTCATACACACACACACACACTCTCTCTTTCTTACTTTTGCATTTAAGAAAATGTATTAAAATTTCCAAAAATATATATTAACCGTCAAATAAAATATATTATTCCAAACCATCACATAAAATAGCACAAATAATTGAATGTAACATAACCGAGTTAGCCATGTCACAAGTAACTTACGTATTTTCCCTATACCAAGAAAATAAAGGGAAAATGAATTAATTAATTTAATTTAATTTAATTACACACAATGGGGTTTCCCTATTTTGGGTTCCTCACTTTTTCTTTCCCACAGAAATTGAAGGGAAGTTTTTATTATAATAATAATTATTATTATAATAACAACAATAATAAATTAGGTCAGGAATCGAACCCACAACCACTGAAATTAGCGAGTCATAGTAAAACAAAAAAAGTAATTATAGCCCTGTCACCCTTTTTTCCCCCACTAGCAACTAGTAAAAGATAATTTCTACCAGTAAGCCTAATTCTGTTATACTCTAGACTAGGGCATAGGGGTAAATACAAGGTAATAACTAATAACCATAATAGCTAGCTATGGTAATTACTTATTACTGTCTCTTCTGAGAATTTTTTTTACGGGCAGGATTTTTGTTGTTTTTTTTTCTTGCCCTGACTTCACTGACCCTCGCTTGGTTTGTGGGGGTTGAAATGTTTTTCTTTGGAAAAAGCTAAAGAAATTTTTTGTGGTGTGCAATTTTATTTTTCTTTGAGACATCATCTTATTAGACCTAATAGTAATCTTTTAAATGATTTTTCTTATTATGTTCATTAAAGAAAAAAAAAGTATATTAAATAATAGCATTTGAGTGTTCTTACTATTTAAAAATATATATATATTATTCCAAATTTATTTCATAATTTAAAAAATAATCAAATAACTAATATGCTACATTGGAAGCAAATTACTTGGTGTGGTTGGTTGTCTCTTGAAAATTCAGTTATTTTGATTTGTAATTCACAATAAAAGCCAATCTTTGGGAGTAGTTTAACACTTTTTATAGTAATAATCTAAAACTATACATTAACAAGTTAGAAACATAAAGAACCACATTTGCAATATAATAATATCAATTATTAGGTTATTGATGTTATTTGTTATGGAGATGATTTATTAAAATAAAACAAAAGAATCCCAAAACTACTTTGAAATCGGTTTCAATAACTTATTATAATTAATATTGCAAAATTACTATTTAGATCTAACCAACAATGTGTGTGTGTGTGTGTGTGTTTTGTTTTTTTGGGGACAAATTCTGATTTTTTTCCCAGTAGAAAAACAATTGGAAATTTTTGAATTTTATTTTTTGGTTTTTCTAGTGTAAATTTTATTGATTTTACTATTTTTTTGGAGAAAAAGTGGTCAAATGTTTTATATCACAAAATTGGGGGGAAAAAAAAAACCTGTTCATAAGATGAATGACATGTCATCATGAAATTTGAGAATACATTTTCCAAAAGGAATTTGAGTCATTATTTTAAAAACCATGGATGGTTTTGAAAACTCGTCAATCTAAATTTTATAATTAAAAAAAAAGAAGGGTTCATTGTTGATACATACCAGGATTATATTCCAAAAATATTAGTTTTTTTTTTCAAAAAAATTAGTTTTTTTTTTTCAAAAAAAATTGGGAAATATTTCTTTCTCAAAACCTCACCAAATTTTCGAAATAAAAAAATTGGAATTAAAGATAATTTAAATACAAATAAAAGAATAAAGTAAAGTGATTTTTTATAATTAAAAAAAAATCCCTGGTTCATAGTTAATTCTAGTTTCATCAAAACCCGGGCAGATAGTGGGCAGCGTTCGGCCATATGACGGGCAGATTGGGCCGGGCAGTCAGGTTCCAAGAGCCCGGTGGGGCGGGGGGGAGGGGCAGCGCGGCGTCTCTCACCCGTCCGTCATACACGGCCGCGAGCATCGCGGTGGGCCTCGCTTTGCGGCTGTCGCGCTCGGTCGCTCGCTCGCACACTCCCTCTCTCTCCCTCTCTCACTCGATCGGGGTCGCAATCGGATCGCCATCGCTAGCATGTTGCACCGCAGCAGTAGCGTGATCGTCTATTAGCTGCTGCCGCTTCTTTCTCCGCTCTGCCATTTTGATTCGGGTTTCCTCCCGCCCGAGCCGGCCGGTTTGCCTGCCTAGTGTAGTAAAACAAACAATCAAACAGCAGAAACACACAAACAAACAAACAAATAACCACGCGGGACAAAGGGGCAGCGGGTGCTTCGCAGATCCGGTGAACCGGGGGGCGCTGTGAGCCGTCATCGTCTACTGCCGCTACCGTAAGTACCTTATCCCCTTTTGCATCGGAAGAAAAAACTCTGTCGTCCGATGTTTCAGCTCTGTGTGGAAGAAGATGCAGGAGCAGAAGCAGCAGCAGCAGGAGCTCCATCGCTGGAGCTGCTAAGAAGCTCCTCCGTCTCTTTGTCCTCAGCTGTGGCGATGTGTTGGATTGGGCCAGAGTTTGGGGTTGTGTTACAGTTTGGACTTGTGTTTTGATTTTCTCGTCAGCTGCTGGGTAGGAGTTTTGTGGGGGAGAAAGAGATCTGCGCATTGTGAGCAAGTTTTGATGGTGGGAATTTTGCGTCTGGTTTTTGAAAAAATCAGCTGCTTGTGTTTTGCAGAAGGATCATCATCTGGAGGAGGAAGAGAGTGGACGCTAGCGAGAGATAGATAGATAAAAGAGAGAAAAGCCCGAAGCGGAGCTCGCGAGCTCAACCCCTCTTTTTGATCCTCACCTCCTTTGCTAGAATGCGGCGGTGCTTGCTGCCAGTAGCGAGAACAGGAGTGTTTTTTTTCGCGTTGTGGTGTTTTAAGAAGCTTTGAGCTTTTTGAGAAACCAGGGTTCGTGGGTGAAGAGGAGAAGGAGAAGTGGGGGCTTAACCCCCCTGAAGAAGAAGAAGAGATGCCAAGGGGAAGCAAGCATCATGACAACGAGCTGGGGTTGTCCAGATGGAAACGGAAGGTGTTCGACACAACAGAAGAAGCAACTGTGAGGATAGATTGAGAATACTTCGTCCCACTGCAAGCAGCAAGAGGTGGAGAAGATTTGTCTGGTTGCAGAAGAAGAAGAAAAGACAGTAGTGGTCCCAAGCTTTGCTTCATGTTGTTGTTGTCGTGCTATTAGACTGCTGTCGTGAATGCTGTAAGAGACACCCACCTTGCAGAGCTCCTCGTTGCTGTTCACGCTTTGTTTTCTGCAGAGCTTCGGATTGTCTGCAGTGCCGGCTGCATTGGGTCTGTCCTCCTGTAAACAAATATCCCATGATGAGCTTCTCTCCCCTGAAGATCTCCTACAGATCTGTCGATACCACTGCTTGAGAGCCAGCTGCTTGCCTGCCTCCTGCTTCTTGTCACCACCCAGGAGCTCATCCCTTGCGATCTCGTGGGTTGTTTTTGGTTGTTGTTGTTGCACAGGTTCCCTAGTTGCGCGCATTGTTACAGAGGTGTAATCAAGAGGAACGGCAGGTGCTTCTTCTTCCACTCCTCCAAGCTCCAGGAACAAAAAGAGTGTCGTCGTGAGTTTGCAACATCCCAAAACCCATACGCGCGGCAGTGATGAAGCAGCAACAGGTTTGCGACCCATTTGATGGTCCTTGCGCGTGCGAGCTTCGCAAGCGACGCTGCTGAAGGAGTCTAGGTACCTCCATGGATTCACGGCAAACCCCCACCGCAGCCGCCGCCATCGCCGCCGCCGCCGCCGTTCTCGCTTCGGCAAGAGAAATGACAAGCTTTTGCAGCAGGAGGATTGTACTACTGCTGCCTCTCTCTCTCTGACTGACTGACGCACTCTTCAAACTCCGATCTCCCAAGAGCGCAGGATCAACAGCAACCGCTTCCGAGGTACGTGGTGCTTCTCTCTCTCTCTCTCTCTCTCTCTCTCTCTTCCCTCTTCTGTTGCCATCGCCGCCATCTTTGTGTCGGAGTGATGAGAAGATGGGTCGGGACATCATCACCATGATGATGCTCAGACATTGACAATGTGAACGGAGATGGACTTGCAGATCTGGAAGAAGACGACTACCCATCATCACAGCCATGGATCCTTATGAAGCCACGCGCAATGTGTATGGGAGGGTGCAGACCCTTGAGCCTGAGAATGGGAGCAAGATCATGTTGCATCTGTTGTTGCAGGAGCATGGTGAGCAGGAGATGCTACGTCTGTCCATGGGTTCTGATGCTCTGTTGCAAGCTATGGTGAACAAGGCAAAGATGGAGCTGGGATTGGAAGGGCGCGTGCCACGACCAGCTCCTCTGTACATCCCAGACCATGACTCTTATCATGGCAGCAGCTATGCTGGTGCTGGAGCAAATGGCTTGTCTCCCAGCTTGCACGAGCAGCTGAATCTTCAGGTGGCACTTCAACAACAGCAACAACATGGGCATCATGAGCAGCAGCTCTCTTTCCTGCAAGAGCAGTTGCCCCTAGTGCATGACCATCTCTCTCTTTTGTCTGATGCAATGGGTCAGCAGCAGCAGCAAGCTTCTTTCCTGCACCCATCTGACCATTACTACTCAGATACATATGCCTTTCTCAATAGCAGCAGTAGCAGCAAGGACCTTCTCCATTCAAGATCAAGCAGTAGCCGAGCATCTCCTATTGTGGAGCAGAGCTCGTCACCATCTGATGTTGGGCTTGCACTGGCTTGGAAGCCATGCCTGTATTTTGCAAGAGGATACTGTAAACATGGCAGCAACTGCAGGTTCCTGCATGGGCCAACGATGAGAGAAAGCTCAGGCTCTCCAGCTTCAAGCAATGGACACCGTGAGTTGCGTATGGTGGATGAAGGATTAGCTCCAGGTTCTTTAGAAAGATTGGAGATGGAGTTGCAGGAGCTACTGAGGGGAAGACGTGCGCCTGTCTCAATTGCTTCACTTCCTCAACTGTATTACGAACGTTTCGGCAAGACTCTTCAAGCTGAAGGCTACTTGACTGAGAGCCAGCGCCATGGCAAAGCAGGATACAGTCTGACCAAGCTTCTTGCTCGATTGAAAAACACTGTTACCCTCATCGACAGGTATGTGTTCTCATTTGTTGTTCAGAATCAGCCATTCAGAATGTCCATCCATCTGTCCACACACGAGTTCTGTGAGTGGGCAGTTTTGGGAAGATGGGGACAGTGGGGTGTCGGGATATTGTGTAGTTTTGAAGATTCAAGAGCGAGCATCTGGGGGGGAAGAGTGGGATGAGCTGCTGAAGACTGCATCAGCAGCAGCAAGCAGCAGAGCAGAGCAGAACAGGGTAGCCTTTCTTACAGTGGGGGTGTGGGCAGTGGTTTACTCAGACACAAGCACACTGCTGGGTGTTTGAACAGGCCTCATGGTCAGCATGCAGTTGTGCTGGCGGAGGATGCACATCGCTTCACTGCATATCGAACAGACCATCGTGGAGATCATTTGAGCGGGGTGAATCCATCTTCACGGCAGATTTATCTCACTTTCCCAGCTGAATCCACCTTCACAGAGGAAGACGTGACATCGCATTTCAGGTGCCGTGCCCACAACAATGCTTCTGTCTATTGTTCTCTCATTCCCTCCATTGGTGCTTTTTGACACCATTTTTCAAAGGTTGCTATCTCTGCCACCACAGAACACTGGAATTTGACCCCTGACCCAAGTGTGTTGTGGTTGTTTTTCTTGTTGTTGTTACAGAGCCTATGGGCCAGTGCAAGATGTCCGGATCCCGTATCAACAGAAGCGAATGTTTGGTTTTGTGACCTTTGTATACTCAGAGACTGTGATAGCAATTTTGACAGAAGGAAATCCTCACTACATCTGTGGGGCTCGAGTTCTTGTGAAGCCTTACCGAGAGAAAGGCAAGCATGGTGACAGGTGAAAGAAAATATTCTCTCAACTGGTATATAGTTCTCAGACATTTCACAGACAGATTTTATTACTTGAGAGCCATCATCCTCTATGCTTCTGAACTGATGATTCTCTACTTCAGGATGATCCTTTCACTTAGATTTGGCATATAACCATCATCTGGTTGATGATTTGATTGCAGAAAATATACTGACAGGGGAGACTATACTCGATATGTACAGGGCCATAGTATTGATGGCAAAGAGTATGACTACCACTCTGGTAAGTGGCAGACATGGAACTGGTAGCTCCTTGCCCCTGTTGCTGTGGGTTTTTTTGAGCATTTATATCTATGGTGTGTGAGATTTACGAAGACTTCGCTGGTGTTGAAGATGGAACGGTTTAATTTCTATAGGCCCATGGGGTGGATGTTTTGTCAACTCTTCTATGAACCCAAGAGGCTAGAGCAAGCAGAAGAAGATGATGGTTCTGGTGAATGCAGGGCCAAAATTATATGAAGAAGATGAGGCCTTTACCAGACGGATGGAGGAAGAGCAAGCCCTGGAGCTGGAGCGTAGGTGTTTGGCAGAATTGCAAATGGCTGATGCAAAGCGTCATCATGCGGAAGTTGAAGCTTCAATGGCTGTGATTGCTGCTCAAAATCGGTCTTTGGTGACCGCTGGGTTTTCTTCTAATGACCTTTCTTTGCCTGGAGAAGGTACCCAATTGCAGGGGTCACAGTCGGATATGTTAGTTGTCAGGATCTAGTATAATATGCCTGCGGGGGCAGGAGGGGTGTTGCATACTTGGGGGTGCTAAACATGTCATCAGTTCTATAGAAATGATGAAGTTTTCTGATGATGTTCGGGTTTTTGTTTGTTGGTTTTGGCTGGCTGGTTGGTGATGGTTCAGGACTATCACAATTCCACTCAAGCAAGTCCTTTGAGTATTTACTTGATGTCCTTGACAGCAATGAACCAGTCGATGAGAATGATGCAGCTACTTCGGAAGGCTTCAGTGGCAATCAATCAAGGTTTTGTTCTTGTTTGCCTGTTATGACTAGAGAGGTGATGACGGGTAATTTTTATGTGTCCCCTCTCTCTGAAGGGTGGGTTTGTTGCAAAGGTTTAGTGTCTTATTTCTCAGACCAAGAAACTGTTTTACTTTGTAGAGTTATGTGATGTGAAAAGTGACTCTTGCCTCAACTGACCTATGTTTATAACACAAAGATGGTTTGTGTTGGTGTGGGTTTTGGGTGCTTGGTACATCCAGTGGGAACACACACAATTTGCCTGAAAACCCATTCACAAGTCCACTTAGCACAAGGAAGCAGAAGCTGTCAACTCTGCTGTCAGAGAAGATGAATAGTCTGAGCTTGCAGAGTGCACAGGTTGGAGCTACCACAACCAAAACTCCAGATCCTGCTCTGACCTGCTGTGTCTGCCACATGGGTATGTGTTTCTCAAAACGCTCTGCAATAGCTACTACTTCGTCACCAAAGTTTTGATATATGCAATGCAGTGGATGGAGAAAATTGACAGCAGAAAATGGTGGTCATGGTGCCAGAATATGCAGGGAATACAATACAACTGGAATGCAGCCACATTTTTTGTGTCCAGTGCATCTTGAAGGTAGTGGAGGCCTCGTTCCTTTTGTACTTCTTTTCACATATGTATCCATTCCAGCAATCTTAGTGTCAGGCAACGTGTTCTGATATAATCTGAGTGTTGGAGGATGTGTTGGGAAAGTAAGAAAGTGAAGAATGTAGGTGATGCAGGTGGGAAATGAGGAGTGCCCAGCATGTGTGCAGGCAGCTATAGTAAGCAGCAAGCAGCAACAGCAGACTCCAGTGACAGAAACAAGGGATGCATTACAATGGTCCTCCTGGGCAAGCCCACGACAAATTTGGTAGGGGTAAGAAAAAAAAAAAACCACTCCTGACCACATGGATCTTTTTCTCCATATTTGTGCACCAAAACTCTCATGTAGCTGAAAAAGACAAAAAAGTTAGAGCAACAGATTTGACAGAATCACACTCCCACCCATAGCTGTGCCAAGAAGAAGGGGGAAAAAAACAGCAACTTTGGTGTGGAGCCCAAGCAGCAGCAAGCAGCAGCAGAATGCGAAACTAATATTTTACAGTGTCAAAAAGCATGACATTTTCTCATATCACTTGCTGAGCACAGCATAGCAGGTGGGGAACAACACCCATTGTGGGTAAAAATCTTTGTCAATAGTCCCTCATCATCACATAGAAGTATTTAGTACCAAACCATACTGGAGAATAGGATCTAAGCGTATACAGAAGAAGAAGAAGAAGAAGAAGAAAGAAAAGGCAAAACTAGTGCCAGTTGAAAACATCAGAAAGGCTGCTACCCAGCATACACTCCCCCTCCCATTTTGGGTCAGGCATATTGACCCCTCAATTCCCTTTTTACCCTACTCTGTCGCCCTCTTTTTTGGAGAGTACCAATTCGATACTAGAACAATTGGCTATTGTAATCCCCACTTTAAAGTGCGGCCTTTGGCTCAGGATTCCATGCTTGTCCCTGGAGCTCTCTATGTGTAAATGGGGTAATTTATTCAGAGGAATAGCACTAAACCTTCATCCTTCATTGTAATAATTCTCACTCATCTTCTTGTTTGGTTGGTGTCTCCTTCATGTACCTCCTCCTTGTGGGTTTCATTTTGATTGCTTGTTTATGTAGTGGAAGAAGCATTGGTGTCAAGAATTCTAGAATGCTGCAACATAATTTGCAGAACAAAAATGTTGTTCCTGGAAACTATTGTTGTGAAAATGTGTTGTCTGTAAAATTAGTTTTGTTTTAGCCTTTTGTTATCTACAGTGGATTATATGGAGTGATCTTTTTTGGGACAGAAAATTTGAGAAAACTTTGGAGAAATGTTTTTTCTCTGGAGTAAATTGGTCAAATTTGCTAACATTTTTGGAATTTTCTGCAAAGTTTTCAGTATCTCTAAATTTATTATTATAATCAAACTTTGGAAACAACTTGGTTTTAAGTTGGTTAGAAACTTGGGTATAAGTTGTTTTTAAACTTGGTTAGAAACCAGGTCATTAAATAATCCTTAAAATTGTGAAACAATTTTTTATGAAATGGTGAGGCATGGAAAACCATCCATAATCATTTTAGGCTACAATCTGAATAATTTCACTCCTCATATAACAATATCATAATAGATCATGAAAATAACAATAATAATACAAGTAAATGCTAAAGAATTAAATGATTTAAATTTTTTTTTGAAAAATAATTATTCATCTTGTCAATGTGAAAGCTGACCCTAGTGCAAACAGAAATAGTGAAGAAAGTGTTTACTGTTTCATGGCAGATACCAGACTTGAATAAGTGAACTTGAATGTTTTTGGGTTTTGTGGATTTGTTCCACCACACATGTTCCCATTTATTCTAAATCAAATTTGTTCCCAACTTGTTCTCCATGTGGTCATTTAACTTAATCTCATATGTTGTGTCAAATGTTCCTTATGATGTTGTTCCCCACAGTTCCCATGTGTCCTCCAAATGTGATCCTTGATTTTATCCCAATGATACACTTTGGCCCAATGTTCTTTATGTTGTTCCCACAGTTCTCACGTGTCCATGAATTTTATTCCATTTGCTTTGCCAAATGTTTCTTGTTCCACTAGTGCACATGCATCCAGCAAACATGTTCCTTACCTTATCCAAATGTTTTGCCACATGTTCCCAATGTTCTATTATGTCCTTCATGTTGTTCCCACAAAGTTTCATTATTGAACATAGAATTAGAGAGAAACAAAAGAAGGAGCAAATCTTCAAGGAGCTTGACCAAATCCAAACATGTGCAAGATTCGAATCATCATCTAATGTTCAATGAGATGGGGCCTTTCACAAAGAGCTCTTGACCAAATGATAATACCTTAGTACCTTAGCAGATTTGGCAGTAATTCTTTAAAATAATAGAGTTATCTGTAAAGTCACCCTCTCTTCACCTTGTCTTTGGGCCGGCTTTCACCCCGTATCCCCTCTTTCAGTGGTATTCACAAAGTTAAGGACATTTTATTAAATCTCAGTATGAAAAGTTGAAACTCAGCATTTAATGCACAAGGTTTGAGAGTAAATATAGTAGTGAAAATATATCTAGCAGCAGTGGAGGCGCTCAGGAAAAAGGAAAGAGGTAATGAAACTCAGTTCATCACCAAAATTGCTGGAAAAACTAGTTATTTCGTTTTGTAAAATTTTCATTCCCAGTTATGCGGTTGATACCCTATTATGCTGAAACTTACCATTCTTGTTGTCTAATCACAAGACTTTATGGATAACTCTAATGAATTATCAATTTTTGAAAATTTATTGCTCAAAGTGTTGAAATTTCAAGTTACATAGTGTCAAAAGTTTTGGAATCCTAAGGATAATAAGTCATGATCACTAGCATGTTTGTCTTTTCTTGCTATCATGATTGTAGTAGAAGCTTTGTTTGTATGATAATATGGTCTTGAGCTTATGTGGAGTATGGGAGATTGTGGGCATAGATGTTTGATGGATATCATTGTGTAAATGTCAAAATCTAAAGATTGTTTTGAAAACACATTTCATCAAAAAAAATTATTTCAAGTTCTTGGCCATCATAAAAACACAAATCTTTTACACATCCTAGTGCAATTCATTACATTTTTTGGTCTTGTATTCATGGCAAACAAAAAGCAAAAAATCTAATTCATGGATTTATGTATCAAAATGGATGAAATTTTATTTCATTACATTAAAATGCAAGATGGCTTATAATATAAATTTTCACAATTCTTGGCTTGTATTTTAAATATAATTAATACCAAAATACATTTTAATAAATAAACAAATTATTCAACACCCCAATGTTGAATCCATTAAAGTATTATGGTACACTTGTTGTATCCATTCCACATTTCATTGTAAATAAGGTCAAATTCATTGCTTATGGTGGAAGTAATAATTGACGTTATGAAAGGTTTTTTTAATTATTTATTTATTTATTGAGCCCTTAACAAGTAAGGGTTATGAAAGAGAAGAAGACAGATGGGAGAGATGGAGCTTTAAAAGAATGGTTGTAGACATTGAAGCATTTTATCTTAGTTTTGGGACAATGCATATGTGCAAACATATGTTTTTAACTTTTTAGATTTTGGCTTTTAAACATTGTTATGTGTCTTTTTCAATGAGGTTTAAGGTGTGATTTTTTTTTACATTTTATTCTGATGGCCATGGAGGTGCATGGTGCACCTTGGCAAGATATGGATCGTTTCATTAGGGAGTGTGCTCGTCTTTTTCACAATAAATGATTGAAAGGTCATTTATCCTTGTTTTTTTGCATTCAATTTTTCAAGCAATGTGTTAATATTGTTCTTCAACATGCTTTAACTTTTGCTATAGAGAGGAAGATTATGTTGGTAGGTGATGCTTGTTTAAGACCTCCTATTACTAATAGATTTCAGGATTTACATGTAAGCGACATTAGAAGGGCCATGGGTGAGATCATTTCCTATCACAAAAGGGACTAATTCTTTCCCTTTTTATTGGTTCCTGCAGGTTGTGTGTCTTTTGGCCTTTCTTTGGCCTTCCTTTTTGTTTCCTTTTTTATGGTTCTAACCATTAATCTTTTATTGGATTTTTGTGTTGCATTGTTTTTTCTATGAAAAGGAAGTTTCTTTAAGTTTGTGTTAAAGCATGGAGGAACAATGAACAAGTGGGCAAAGGGAGCATAGTTATGTGAAACTTGAGGCAACAATGATTGTGTTGATTTGTTCAATGAAAGAGGTGCATTTTGTATCAGTGAGTTCATGGTGAACCAAAATTTGAAGGAAGGTCCTTTGTGGATTGTGTTTAATTAAATCAAGGTGGGAGTTGAATCAATTCACTAGTAGTTAAAGGGGTGATTTGATTATGAAAGAACTAAAATAAAATTCGGATTGAAAAATGGGAAATGTCTTTTACAACACACTACCAAAACTACCCCAAGTGAAGTTATACAATTGGGGTACCCCTAAAATTATGTTAGTTTTTTTGCTAAAAGACATTAAAAAAATGTTAAACTTGGTGAAGGTCGCAATGGTTTACTTACAAGATCATGTGGTAATAATTTGTTTTGTGGTTGGTGAATTTTTTTTCATTGACATTCAAACCTTGGGTAATTAATTTGAAACATAAAATTGAAAAAAACAATGTGGTTTTGGATTGCTCATGGGGAGAAGGTTTTCTTTTGCTACAAACAAATGGGCCAAGTTCAATGTAGAAGGTTTTGTTGTTGACACCTTTCAAGGTTAATTGGAGGTTATGCATTTTCTAAGGATGGAAAGGCTTGTATGGAGATTCAGCTCATAATGTCCTCCTCTAACATTTATAAACATGTTGTAGATGGGCAAGTCCAAGTTTAGGATTTCCCAGGTTTAAGGTTTTTAAAAAAAATCATATTGTAGATGGGAATCCAACACATCTACAAATTCATGATGTCATTTGTGATGTCTTTGCATTAATTGTAAAAAAAGTTGGTTTTCATGTGGTTTGGAAATAATTACATTTTTTTTCACATTATATACATTGAAATAATGAATCGACATTGTTCTATTTAAAAATAAGGTTATCATTTTAGATAAGATTATTATCATTCTTAGTATCATTCATTTAAATATTTTGTCCTAAATTAGTTTTACATTTGGTTTCATAGTTTTAGTTGTAGTTGAAGTGTAGGAAAAAAATGATTAAGATCAATATTCAAAAGATTAGTTATTATTCTTAATAATAATAATAATAATTTTTTTGAAAATATTATCTAATGAATTCTTATATGTTTTTTCAAATTATGTGTAATGTACAAAAGGTCTAAAAGATTCACATGTTTGTATTAATTAATATTGAAAGGTTATTTGATATATAAGTGGGAAAATTGATGGGTTAAATTTAAAATATTATAAATCAAACCAAAATTACAAATTTAAAACAAATTTGAAATAAAGATAAAACCAAAAAGCTATTAGGTTCAAGAATTGAATTTGGACTTTAAATTGAAAAAACTAACATATTATAAAAATCACAATCGCCAATGATTGTTTTTCATATAAAACCCAAGTTCAAGATAACTTTGTGTTTAGGTTTTGGAGTTTTAGCTTGTATTCTTTTTTTGTCTTTTTGAACTTTTTCTTCACCATTATGTGTTTTTTTGGCTCCCTTAGAATTGATCAATGCTTCCACTTACCACCTTCATCGAAATTTCCATTTCTTGGTTTTTTTCCCCCCTTTTACTTTCGCCAATTTTCCTCTTTTATTACATCACACATGAACATCAAAAACTCCAATATGTTTTCATATATTTCTAATAGAACCAACATTTTTATGAATTATTTATTTATTTAAATCAACATAATATACGACAACATAAAAAAATGTAAATTTTAAAAAATGTGATTAGTGTTGGATAATTCTCAAAAATTCAAGTTGAAAAAACGAAATACTTGTTTAAACTTGCCAAAATTCTCAAGAGAGCAAGTTGGAAAATTAAAATTCTTTAAAGTAGATGTAAAATTGAAACTCCTAATTGCTCTAGATTAAACAAATTGCAACCCTTGCCATTGGGTTACCACAACAACCACAAAATTATCAATTGAACATTGCATGCTTATTCTCAAACAAACATGGCCACATCATAATATTGAATGAATTTTGAAAAGGGAAACAATAAACCTACTTAAACCTAAATTTGACATCCAATTTCCCTTGAAAGTCTTATTTTTTATTTTTGCTGAACTTTTCTTTGACAAAAGTTACTCAGAATTCAATATCTCACCCACACATAAGGTATAAAAATCATGAAATCACCTCGATGCAACCCTACCCATTGAAGGCTTTCCAAGAATAGCAAAAGAACACTCCAATTTTCCATAAAATTTGAGATTCTATTTTGTTGATTTTTGAATGAAACTTTTATCTAAAATTCAATAAATCCTGGTTGTAATTGTAGCTCTAAATATTACAAAACCACCTTGGTTCATCCCTCCTCATCAAGGGCTTTTGAATTATACCAAGGGCATAGCAAGGGGTGCTGTTGCTTGGGAGATCTCAACATGAAAAAACAAAATGAATGAACAAACAAAATAGGAGGAGGATGTTGAACTTTTGAAGTACTCAAATTCAACGAAAAACTACTGATTATCAATGGCAATTACAATATTCAGGATAGCCAGTGCATCCATGGTGACAAGGAGTTGGTAGTCATCTAATGAATTGAATACATGTTTCGAATCCAAGTATGCAAGGTAGATAGATGTCTTGCTTTGTGATTTGAAGTTTCTTACAAATCTGGATGTTGTCATTTCCATTTATTGTATTGCAACAAGCTTCTCCGAAACCGTCCTGTGCATTTTGGAAAATAGGTGGATATTTGCACCTTGTTTTCACCTTTGCTTAATGCACCCATTTTCACCCCACTTGTTCATCTGCAAGCAATTTCTATACTGTAAGACTATACCTATTGTGTGCTTCAGAATTGCATATATGTCGTTGTGAATTGGTTGAAATTATTGTGCACAACTCCATGGTTTTGATCAACATGGTATAACAAAAACTGTTGAGGACTTACTTGTAAACAAGTGATGTTCCTTGTTTTGTCACTTGAGCTCAGGTTTCAGAGTCATGCGACTTGGAACGATCATTTGTTGTCTCATTGCTTCAGAGTTCAGGATCTAAAGCCATTTGGGTGGAGTGTTGTGGCGAAGCTGGTGTGCGTGATGGTGATCCGTGGCAAAATTGTTCACAAGTAGAGCCCATCCTTAGAGTTGTACCTGTCAAATAAAACCCCACCACTCTTTCTCTTGTGATTATGTCCGTCTTGACTTCACCATCTATGAGGATTGGTTTTAGCTACTGGTCCAAGAAAAAAAACAGGCGGGGAGAAGTCTAAGGAAGCCTGAATGGCTGCGAGGAAAATATGTTTACACACATCAAAATCTCTAGACAATGTGACTCATTCACCCTAAACCCCGAACTTGCCCATCTGCAATACCGTAGTGGCATACCCTGTTCACACTAAATTAATTATTTTCAGGCCACTGTGAAAAAATAATACAAATCCGTCCTGCGATGCGAATATGCAAAATATAAATAAATTATTGTGGATCATTCAGTGCGAAACCCAGGAAAATAGGTACCTATAATGAAAACTGTGACATCTACGGCTCGCGCGCGACCGCCAGTGCACTTTACCGTACACGGGCCCGCGCGATCGTGAAGCTGGGCGCGATGCACTACAGTTCTGACTTGGTGCAGCCACGTGCAGTTCTGATCAGGGATCCCTTTCGCGGCACAGGCTCTCATATCATTACTAGGCAAGAGATTTCAAATGCATGCGGTCTGAGCCTTGTGGAACATTCTAGAGAAACATGATGTGTGTTGGTAAAATCAGAACTCGAAATGAAATCAACGCAATTGCAGTTCGGCCTGAATGACTTCATGATCTGCATGCATCTTCTTTAAATGTCATTTGTAACTGCATACAGACAATCAGGTAGAC
>Ga0116229_10008754_pt1 | contig 15631 bp, 13 predicted proteins | sample S1TSphgellanicum_3_FD_87313 | JGI IMG/M metagenome (GOLD analysis project Ga0116229, IMG submission 87313) | Host-associated microbial communities from peat moss isolated from Minnesota, USA - S1T2_Fc - Sphagnum magellanicum MG | ecosystem: Host-associated > Plants > Peat moss > Unclassified... | reverse complement strand
TAAAAGTTGAAACCAACACTCTCCTGAGTTAAGAATCAAATAATATACCATTCATCTTCTTGTGATATGTAAAGCTCTTGGAGAAATTGCACACATTTCAACATGCAAAAGAAGGGAGGCGGTTAAAAAGTGATGCATGGATAAGAATCAAGATTGATTGACAGACCAGGAATCAGACCTTTTTTATGTCATGTAAACCTCTTGGAGAAGTTGCACACATTTCAACATGCAATTGAAGGGAGGCGGTAAAAAAGTGATGCATGGATAAGAATCAAGATTGATTGACAGACCAGGAATCAGACCTCTTTTATGTCATGTAAAGCTCTTGGAGAAATTGCACACATTTCGACATGCAATTGAAGGGAGGCGGTAAAAAAGTGATGCATGGATAAGAATCAAGATTGATTGGCAGACCAGGAATCAGACCTTTTTTATCACATGTAAAGCTCTTGGAGAAATTGCACACATTTCGACATGCAATTGAAGGGAGGCGGTAAAAAAGTGATGCATGGATAAGAATCGAGATTGATTGGCAGACCAGGAATCATACCTTTTTTATGACATGTGAAGCTCGTGGAGAAATTGTCTGGCGTATTTGGAGGGCACCTTATAAGCTTTAAAGAATTGAGCACCAGATGCTTACAAGATGCCTCTTGCAGGTAGGTACTGAGCTCCAAATAGTAGGTGTAATCTACTCCTTGTCCCGACCACCACGCGATCTACAGATGTTTATGCTCGCGATTGCATTGACAATTATGGAACGTGTCGCCAGTACTTTGCCATGCGACACCAGAAACCGGCATAGTGGCGAGTGCATGTCGCAGAAAGTTGCATCACACCATAAAGAAATGTACACCACCAAATTGGTGGCGAGCATTTGGGGCCAGTTTTTGTCACTTGGTGATAATACAAAGTCCTGTTCGAACTCATTCAAAGGATTATTGCTAATAAACTGCGCCAAAATCTCCAGATTTTGAGGAATTTGTGTTTTTTCTCAATATCGCCATATTTAGACGATGGATTCGACCAGGTCACCAAAATACAACAGTCTTAAATTTATCAACTTTCCTCTCTGACCTGTAGCCAAATTTGGCTAATTCTTCTTGTGGATGATTGCTAGAGTGACTCAGCGTTTTTTCTTTTGTGGGGAATTTTCACATTGTGCCAAAAACAAATGGGCCCAATATCTACAACAAATGAATTTTTTTGAAAAAAATTCCCTCATTTTGCTAAGCTAAGTTTTTTTTAAATGTCAAAAAATAACCAGATTTCTATCATAGGTCCAATACATAACCACAATATAGAAGGATTTTTTAAAAATTCTATTGTCAAACCTACTCTATCAGCAAATCTGGAAGAAAACCTCTGGTGTGGCTACATCACAAAATTGAAAAAGTAATCTGATGACTCACTATATTTCAATGAACTTACAGATATTTATTGAGCTCATCACTTTCCTTCCAATATGCCATAACAGAACATCACCCCGTTCAAGTAATGAATGGTCATGCGGTGGGTTTTACCTTGTGTAAGTATGAATTAAGCCTTGATGTTATTTTGAGCAACCGATCTTTAAAGTTGGTGCAATAGTTCAAGCATTCAGTTGCGCAATCAAGCTCTGGCGATGGCATCTCAGGTTTCCTAGAGATTGAGTACATGTGTTACGGGTTTTGCTTCTCTGAATTAGGGTAAATTTTTATTTATTTATTTATCAAACCTTCGCTCATACAACTTGAATTTTTTTAATAATTTATATGAAACATCATTTTATAAGATTAAAAATCCCTTTAAAAAGTGAAAATGTACTATTTGTAATTTAATATATTAAATTTTCTGTTATTGAAAAAAATTGTGTATAAATTAGTAATTATTTTCATAACATTAATACTTTATATAACATAATGAAGTAGTAAACTAATTTATGTGTTTAATCATTTGAATATTTAAAATTATAACTAATATAACAAATAAATAAATAAAATTTCTATTGATTAAATATATATTTGAAATGTGGGGAGGAATAATATTGTATAATATATTATCATAGAAAAAAAAAATTCTGAAACAAAAAATAAATTAAATAGGTTTTTTCACAAATTATGTTCTTTGAAAGATTTTTTTTTTTTCAAAACATATTTTGAAATGTATTAAATAATAGAATTCAAATGCATTTTTAGTCAAATTAATTAAAATGCTTTTAAAAATTTTATTTGTGAAAATCTTGGGAATAAAATGGAATTAAATTTAAACTTTTATGTTAAGAGAAAATATGATAAAGATAACAATGGTTAAAGAAAGAAAAAACCTTTAACACGCCATTGTTGAAATGTAATAAATTGGAAGTTTTGAATTTATTTTCAATCAAGTTAATTTATTTTTTCTTAAAAATATTAAAGATGTGTACATCTTGGGAAAAATAAAATTAAATGAAATTTAAATTTTGTCATTTGGCCAAAATATGAGAAAGATAATAATGGTTAAGAAAACAAAATCTTCAGTACATCATTGTTGAAATGTATTTGCTTGCAAGATTCAAATGCATTTGCAATCAAATTAAATAGTTTTTTTTGTTTAAAAAAATTCAAGATGTGTACATCTTCGAAAAAGCTTTTTTAATTGTTCCATTTGGACATAGTATGAAAAAGATAATAATATTTAAATTTGGTTTTTGCAAAACATTTGGAATAAACAACATATTAAATACAATCATCACCCCAATTGTTTCATATCAAATGGGTAACTTGGTTAGATGGCAATGGCAATGGGTTATCACCTTGTAGTCCAAGGTTCAAATGTTAATACAACTTCCATGTGGTCAAATATGTATGTTGACTATATGCACATTAAAATAATTTTAAATCACTTTAATTTTTAAATAAATGCCATGTGGCAATTTTTAATTTGATTAATTTAGAATGAATTCATTTATTCATATCACAACTTGTTGCCAATCACCAAGGGATGTAGTGATTTCATTTAAATAATTAATGAACTCATAAACTCATTGACAATCATTAAGAATGTGGTGATTTCACCTAAATGATTAATGAAACTCCTAGTTGAACACATCTCTTGTAGTGAATGTTCATCTACTAAAACCTATCAAATTTCCCATGACACCAATTGACCATTGTGTTAAATGTGATGACCCAATTTATAAATTGTCAAAAGAAAATGAATTTATGATATGCAATGTCATTCATCCCCCAATTGATGCAAGAAATTCTTGATTTCAAATCATGGGTTCAAGGCTATTTGAAATATGGCTTCAAGGTATTAATCAAACATATACATATGCATCTTTTTCGATTTTTTGTGGATTCTTCTAGATGGCTAGTGATGTAGTACATGGTGTCATTGATTGATTTGATGTGGAGTCCCAAAAATGGCCCTACTACTCGATTGTGGAAGTTTGATAATCAAGGTCGCCCCAAATTACTAAGTGAAGTTCCAAAGCATGTTCCATTTTGTCCTATTTGGGGTAATGATGCCTCAAAATCAATAACGAGGGAAAATACATTAGTAGTGGTATATCAAAATATTTGAAGTTTTGAAGTTGAACATTGTGAGAGATGAAATGACCCTATATTGAATATTGGGTAGGTATTTTAAAATGCTTGTCAAAACCATTTCGAAAGTAAAGTCACATCTTATTGGAAGGTTTTTGGCATCTAGCAATTGGAAAATTAATCATGTGTAATTCTCTTTTACAACTCCACCTATCATTGAAGATCAAGAATATCCAATTATCCCTCTATATTGTGGGCATAAAAACATGAAGTCATCCTTGAATACAATAACTTACATTCCCTTTAAAGATTTACATAAAAAATATTTTATTCTTGCTTATCCATTTGATCCTAAAGTGTACCCAATATGGATGGGGAAAGTGTGTAGTGAAGTTGTCAAGGATGAGAATTGATGCACCCCCAAACTCCATGATAGACTCAAATGCAAATCCAAAGGTGAAAATAGCGGAAGGATAAGGAGTTGGGGTATGCTCCTTGATTCGCAGCACTTTGAGGGTAGAGGGGCGTGCTAGAGCTCTGGGATAGGGACTAAAATGAGTAACAAGTAAGTCAATTATTCACACGGACCTACACAAATCAAACAACAAGTTGGTTAGTGCGTAATTGAAGCATTTTTGGTGCACAAACGAGCCACGGGCAAACATGTATTCATAAAACTCACCACGGCCCGGACTTGGGGGATGCCACCACCTTCCCCCTTATAGTATTCTTTGTGCCTGGCCATGGGGCCTACACCAAATGTCATTTTGTCCCGGGATTCCCAAGTTGAGAATCTTGAAATTCTCTAAATTAGGACTTTAACGACGTTAGAAGCCCATAACATTTTTTGCAGACCTTCGATTAAGGTGCGATTTGGAACAAAGTTGTAGCATTTGTCATGAGCTTTCCAATGGTAACATGTATACTTTGGTCTTGGAGGAACTGAATCTCTGGGTATTTAGTCATATTGTGAATATTATTCCACTCAAGCAAGACTTGCAGATGTTTGTTACCAAGAAAGGTTATGTGACAGAAACTTAAGCATGTTGGTTAATGTGTGACATTGGGTGGGGCCAGGACCTAATGAAATCAGTGGGGATGTTAGTGTAGCAGGTCCCTGCAATACATGCTGTTTTTTAAGGTATTTGAATGTGCATGCTATTGTTGCTGTTCTTGCTGTTTGAAGGTCTCTGAACGTACATGTAACTGTTGCTGTTCCAACCACACATTAGGATTTTAAATTTTTCTCTCCCTTTCCTCTTTTGAGGGTTCAGTTCATTTCTTTCCTGTTCATCCAAATAGCCCCCTACACCAAGTGCCTGCTGCAAAGTTTTGTGGATATATATCCACTCCTGTATCTAGCTTTAACATGTCATGAGGTTGTGTCTGAGAGCACCCCACCTAATTGTGTTTTCTTTGGTACTCATTTGCTTTATGTCTGGTCTGTTACTTGTACTTATTTTAGGAGACAGTTGGGAGTTTCTCTGATAGTGCCTGCAGTGGAGCATAAGTGGCTCTTATTCGCAATGTAGTTGCATGGAACAGGATATGCTAGGAATGCAACAGAATCCATATTAGCAACAACACTACTATGGTGTGGCTTTACTATTTTTCCATTATGCTGCTGAAACACTAAGTGTTTCTGGTCATAGGCTTTGCACTACCTAGGGGTATGCATATTGGATTCTCTCCTGCAGGTCCATAACCTTCTGGTTGCAACTGCCCCAAGGGAATCTTAGCAGTGCATGCATCTCTTTCATGACCTTCTATTCTAGGTGCCATCATCACACTGTATTTCTTTCAACAACAAATTCTCAACTTTGTTCACATATCATGGTGGCTGCTGCTGGAAGGGTGAAACTAATTACCTCCTGACATCAGCTGCTGTGCAACACATGTTGAATCAGGGACTGTTCACAGCATCATGACTATGGCACTCCTTGCAAAAAGCAAATTTAGTGACTATATCTGCACATCTGCATGAAACCGGTGCCAGTTAGAATGATCAAATCTCACCTCTTGTATGTCTACAGTGCTGAACTCAATCTCTGCATGATCCAGCTCTTGTGACAACTAGTCCATTCCCACTGTAATTTAACTGTGTTTTGATGAGAGAAAACCACAAAAGGTCAGCCCTTCGCAATGCTTTTCAGGGTTGCCCAGCTTTCCTGACAAACTAGGTACAAAGGATCCACCACTTCTGGCTCATCTTCTTGAAGCATACAGGGATATTGACCACAGGTAAGTGAGGTTATACAGCACCTTTGGTCTTGATTGTTTCTGCACAATGCTATGAGACTCCATCAACTGTGATTGGCACAACTATCAAAGGATGTCAGACTTCAAAATCACATTGACATGGAATTGAATATTGCAGAACAGTTGGATTCTTGAAAATCCCATGAAAAACAGGAACTTAGTGTCCACCAAGAAGGAAGGAGAATCAAGTCCACAAAACATAAGAAATAACAGTGTGCATCTAAGAAATTGGATTGGTTTGGATTAGAACAGGTAATTCTCCTAAGTTGAACCCATCTCCAAATATCCAGAAGCAATCAATGACACTGGATTCATATTCAGAGCAATTCCAAATCTTGAAAACAAATTAGTGAGCAAGCATCTTCACTAATGTTGTGGATGGGATTCTGAGAGATGCAAAAGTTACTTCCCTAAAGCTCTTCAAACTAACTTCTCAATCAAGAACCCCTGTATATTGACTGCTGAAAATGTCCATTGGTGGTATGAAAAATGATGGATAAGAACACTACAGTCTTCCAATGTAGTTAACCTTTTGTTTCTGCTCAAGCATAATCTGCTGCGGTGTACTGTCTGAATTGAGGTACTCTGCAGCATGCACAAAACAAGTGAAGATTAGCACAACTGAAACCTGAAAACAGATTAAGAACCAGTCATGACTAGAGCATCTTGCAAATGTTATGGATCAAACATCAGGTGCCCAGAAGTTCATATGGCATGGAAGAAGGCCTCAGTGGAGCACCCACATCACAAAGCTTGGTCAAAATTTGCTTGAGCAAGGTCAGAAATATAAACAAGGGCAATGCTGTTTTAAGACGGGCATATTACCTTGGGGGCAATCTCAAGGCCATGGCATCAGGAAGATTGATTGGGACATGAGTAGCCACTAGCACAATGCCTCCTTGGCGCCGATGCTGGGCAATCAGCTCCTCCAATATTTCCACCCCCTGATCAACCAACTCCTCAAGACTTCACATTAATAATGATAACATAAAGAGTGATGTATCCTTTGATTTCATGTAGTCCAAGGTTTCAGGTTGTAATTTAGGACAAGTGCAGATAAGACAAGAACAATAGCAACAATGCAATGCAAGGCAACAGTTACGATGGGTGACAAATTTTGCAAAACTTTAAAACTAGGAAGATTGAGCAGGGCAGGTACCTCAGCATCAAGGCCCACAGAGGGCTCATCCAGTAACCACAGTGGGCGGGGGACTGCCAGCATCCTTGCCAGCTGCAACCTCTTTCTCTACATTTGCAAAATGTCACATGTAGAAAGTTACAAACTGCATGCACTTTGCAACCATGCACTTTAGCAATCAATCTGTTGCTGGATCCATGCTGAGCTATTTCTGTGCAGTAGACTAAAACACACACATCAACTATTCTATTTGATTGATTGTGAGAATCAACCAGTCGTAGGTAATGAAATCCACCAGCAAAATTCTGTAACTTATGAATGGAGAAACAGACATGCCTGGCCCATAGAAAGCACAACTGCTTGTTCTTGAGCCAGATGTCCTAGTCCCATTGTCTCAAGTGCACCTGTTGTGCGCCCCTCACCTCCTTCCAGCATCTCCCAGAAATGCTGCAACAACCCAAGACAGAGTTCCACTCCCAAAATATCAGCTCATTGAATCCAATGGACACTGAAGCATTAACAACAGTTGCTATTATGCACATCATCATACTGAACCACTGAGGACTGGCTATCCTGTAACAACAGACACTGCTGTGACTATCCAATTTACTGCCTTCCCTCTTTGTGGAGCAAGATGCAATCCTCAACGGAATCCATTGTGTATTTTGAGTGAGTGTATCCACAAGAAGATTGAGAGCTTGAAAGAGTGCAATCTCCATCCAATGTGCATCACAAGTCAGGTCAATGCAACTTGCAGCATTCTTCTACAGGACACTGCACCCTGTATTGATGATACCTGAGAGACAGCTTTATGCAATAGAAATCAAGAAGCATCTGTAAGTTTTTTCGCACAGTTTACAGCTAATCTCTTATATACTCCAGAATCACCTAAAGATGACCTTGAAGACATCATGAATTAATGGTATAAGGCTGTGGAGCAGACCACATTCTCATAGACAGTCAATGGCTTCTTGATGGCATCCTTTGCAGCAACCAAATGCACATTTGGCCTGTACACTGCCCTGCACATTGTGCACATGCAATGAATTTTGAACTAGATTGGTAGTGATGATGATGCCCTTAACAACTTTTGTCACTGCTGAAACCAATCATAAAAGTAAGAATCAACACTCTCACAAACCACAAAACATCACTACAAAAAAAGCACTCTACTACAGTGATGGGTTTATGATCTAGGGTTTAGGTTTCCACACAAGCTCAAAACTAGATAATTTCCAGCTCTAAACTACCATCCATGAATTGAAGCAAAAATGCTGCTGATTCTTCTAGTGTACTTAACTCCTCACAAACATACTTTGTGATCACTCCAAAGAATCTTCCAACAGAGCACAAGGATCTCAAGATGAATCTTACAATCATAAAGGCCAGGCTGAGACAAATCAACCCCGTCCCACAGAAGGCGACCTGCACTCGGTTTGATAAATCCACAGAGCTGCACTTATTGTCACGAAATACATAACCAACCAGCAAGAGGCAATAAGCTTGTATCATTAGTAGAAACTGAGAAATCCTAATCCTGACAGCTCCTGCTTTGGAATCACAAGGGAGACGAGATTGGAAATTTGTGTGATGGGGTGCTTGGAACCAATCCTTTGCTGAGCATGACCTCAGACGCCGAAGTTTTAAGCCTAAATTCAAGTGTGAATAGAGACAAAAACTAGTATCCTACTATTATAGAAGAATCATTCTTTTGCTTCTGACAAAGAGACCAAAGCTTGAAGAATCATTTTTTTCTTGTGACCAAAAAGAGATCAAAGCTTCTCTTGCAAGATAAAGAGTGGCAAAACAGAGAGAGAAAAGGGGGAAAAAAATGCACTGCCAGTGATGTGAGGAGGGAGAAGGTAAGTTCTTACCACACGCAGGAAGGTGGACTTGCCAGAAGCATTAGGGCCTGTGATTATCAATCCTGATCCTTCATGCAGTGTCATGTTCACATCCCTGATGATCACTTGCTCGTTCCGCATGCACGCTAGCCCACTGGCGATTAGCCTTGGCACCGGAGGTCCTCCTCTTCCCCTTACAATCCCCATACCTCCGGACGAAACAACACCGCTCTTCCTCGCTCCCTCGCTCGCCAATACCACTCCTTCCTCTTACACCGCAAGGCATGTTCTCCCCGCGTTTGCGGAGTCGTAGGATTGGCCTTAGGGTTTTTAGGATAGGGTTAGGGATCCATAAGCTTGTTCTTCACGTTTGTGAGATTAGGGTTAGGGTTCGTAGGACTAGGGCTCGGGCTAGGGTTCAGGAAGAAGTCCAGTCTCTACTGCAAGCATTTTCTCCCTTGAGCTTTGCAAGTTTATACCAATTTTATGATAGGACCAATGTCTTCTGGAATCACCATGTGTTGCTTATGCACCATCTAGGCACCCGAATTTCCCAAGCTTGAAGTTGTAGTGAGTCCCCAGTAATAAGGTTAGGTTTTGAATTTCAAAATCTTATTGTCAGGAGAACATCATAATGCAATGGAAGAACACCTCACACAATCACTTTCAAATTTTATAAACTGGACTAACATACCAACATGTATATGGTGTGAGAAATCCCTATACAGCAAGGAAAAAATGTCATTTTAGAAAGGTCTTGACTAGTTTCATAGATATGATCTTTAAAAGATGGCAAATCAAAATAGTTGAATAACCTATTCAAGTTGGTTTTGCTGCCACATAATCAAGCTTTCATACTTGATATCATTCTCCACACATTCTTTCTCCACATTTGTAACCTCTGGGCTGCAATGCCCATGTTTGTCTAGTACTAAAGCGTGCATAGGATTTCAACTCTCTCATAACAATGAAATGGTAATCCAGAAAGTTGAAATCCTCTACACACAAAACCACCTAGACCTCCATCACTAGCTGATTTGTGGCAAAGGATGCCCTTTTAGCATTATGTCCTCCATTTCATTACACTGTTTTGTGGTCTTGGATTTCCTTTCATGTGTTTACATTTGCTTCAACATGCCTTGTACTTTTTGTGGATGGATTTCCATCCTTGTTTATATATATATATATGGTTTCCACTTGGATTTGTTTGCTCCCACCAACAACTTACTATGTTTAGAATTTGAAAAGTAAACATGATTTGGAAAGTGTGACCTAATTTCTTCAAAACATTACACTTGTGAGCTATGTGTGGGCCAAAAAAAATTTTATTGAACTCAAATGCTACAAAGTGATATCACACAAGAAGATCTTACAAAGATCTAATGAGCCCGCATGGAATCTTTGCCCTTTTGCATATATGTTTGAATCAATAAGCATGAGGAAATTCATGGCAATTCTAACATTCTCATACCATTTGCTCAAGTTCAAATTATACTACGCAATGAAACTTGAAAGTTCACTTTGTTTTAGTTTGTGTTCTAACAATTGAAGGTTTTTCAGATTTGCCTTGTGTACAAACAACATTATCAACTTTGGCACCCCAATGTTTTTTGGGTTGTTTTGGCTTCAAACACCATGTTTTCTTACTGGCTTTGGACATTTATAAGGAGCTTCATCCTATGTGGTATTTTGCTCGTATGATTGAGTTCTAGTCTCTTCGTTTAATCAAATACATAAACAAATTATGTGAATTAATGAGCATTCTATGAATTCAAAAGGGTCTTTATAGATTTGTAGTTTTCCATTGGGTGGATGAACCTTAAAAATAAATTGAATCAGATTCTAGAAGTCTTATAAATTATTGTAACAAAATTGTAACATATGATGTAACAATACAATGCCACTGTTTGGAGCAAAATCCTTCAAAACAAATGGAGTAAAACATTATCACTTGTAGTTGAAACACAAGGTGCATTTGACAAGGAGGTTAGAGAGGCATTTCTCTTATTGGTTGAGGTGTTAAATGTAGGTGCCTTTTGTTTTTGGAATGAATACTTGGTCTTTTTTTTCCACAACCTTCCCACTACAATCAACTTTGACCATAACCTAAATACCATCCAAGTTTTTCTTAAGTTTCTTTACCATTTGTGGAGTTGCAAAATTTTACATACCTTCATCTACAAATGTCCATAATAGCAAGCTAAGATTAGATAATGAAATTCTATGAAAATATTACAATTCAATTCCAAATTTTCTTAACATATGAATGCATACCAATGTCTACAACATATACATAACCCAATTCATAGCCATGGGTGGAAAGCATGGTAAAGTATATAGAAAAAGTTGTCAAAATAATATCAAGTTAAAAAAAAGGTAGTTTTTCACAAAAACACAAGAAGCATATTCAAATTTTACTTGAATTTCATTTTGAAACTATGGAACCTTTAATTGGGATTATCGTAAATCAATTACAAAATTTCAAAAACTTTGGAATAATAAAAGTAAGGAATAAGTATGTTTGAAATTGACTAGTCAATATGGTGTTCAAACCTACTTTTCATTAGAAAATTTAATGAAATATACATGTATGAAGTTATAGCATGAAGTTCATTGTATATTCAAAGGGCTCGCCAAAAACAAAATCTACTTTCTCTTTGGTAGAATATACTTGACACATACTTGAATCAAATGTTACATTGTAGAAAGTAGATTTTAGAAATTATTTGCATTTAGAAAAATCAACTTCAAACCTACTTTTAGAATGCAAAATTAAAAATTTAATGCATAATAATAAAGAAATATCTTGTTATTTATCATTTAACTAAAAAGAGTGAATGTATAATAATTTTGTGATGGGTTTTGGTTCTACTTTTTGTTCATTTGATAAGTAGACTAGCAAGTATTTTTAATTGTACATTTTACCGTGCTTTCATCCCCATATATGTATCATGTGTTTTTATATTTATAGATACAACTCCACATAAAGGGAATGCAAAACAAATTCCTTATTATGCATAAAATGCAAATCCAACTCCACACAGAAGGATCCTTAAATAATGAACTATTTGTTAAACAAAAAATTGCAAATCACCTTATTTATATTTGTTAATGCAAATAATTATGTACATTAGGGCAAACCCATCTTAAGGTAGTACCACTAAAAACCACCTCAAGGAATTCTTTAAAGAACCAAAAGTGGCCAAATCATTTTCCTAGGCCTTTTTTTAAAAACATTTTCACAATCATAATTTTTTTTTTTCTCATATTTATCCATTGCATGCTTTGATATATGGTTTGAAATTTATTTTGGAATTAAAAAATGAAAATTTTAAAAAAATTGTATTCCTAATAAAAGTGGTTGTTTCAAGAATCAATAGCCTTAATTTTGGAAATTCATAATTAAGTTATATTTACTCAATAAATTGTCTAATAAAAAATATAAAAAGATAAATTGCACAATTACCTTAAGAAAATTTTCTCAAGAAAATTTTCAAATCGTGTTTCAAATTTGTGTTCATAACCAAAAAATTTAAAGAAAAAAATTACCATTACGTTCTTGAATTTTTTTCTAAATGCAATGATTAACAACATCAAAATACACAATATTCTATTATTGAAAATTTAAAATCTATGGAACCTAATAAATGTACTTATGAAAAAAATTGTGAAAAAAATTATTTAAATGTTTCCTATGGTTTTTTAAAGTTTAATAAGTCTAGGAAAATCAAGGTTTGACATTCCTAATGGTACCACCCAAGGATGGGTTTGTCCACCACTTATATCATCTATCAATTGATATTGAATGTACAACACCTTTGTTCATGGAAAAAAATGATAAGAGTGGGAAATGAACCCCTAGTAATTTCAAATAGAACAAAGCTTGAGATAACCATTTCACCCATACACAACCACTTCATTTCAACCAATTCAATGAAATGTGCAACTAATTCAATGAAATTAATTACTAGATCAATGGAAACTAATTCAATGCAACCAATCATTGAACAATTATATTAAAATATACCAAAGTTCAAGGCATTACATGATAATTCACCATTTACAATCACTTCTATTGGGAGGCCTTGAATCATTGCCATTTGCAAATAATTTTTTAAAAACTTTATATAGCCATCTATAAGCACATCTTGTGAACTTTTATTCTTCTTTGCAAAATGGAAGAATGGCCCTTGGAGGTCCTTGCATTTCAAACAACTTTCCTTTTCTACATTTATGTTAGTCTCCACATTATCTCGTGGTTTTAAAAGGCTCGACTCAATTTCATCTTTGTTGATGATTGGTGAAGATCCAAAAGGTGTTTTACAAAGGCCACTTTTGAATGAAACCAACTCCAGAAGGCTACAAAAGTCTGCCATAGCCCCAATTAATGTTATTCGTTTCAATGGATTTTTTTACTAGTAGAACCAAGTTCAATACATATGCTTCAATTCAAAGACATCACATGCACAAGCAATTGACATCATATAGACATTAAAACCAAATTGAATGAACAAGCTTGATTTGCAACTACCAAATGAAACCTCATAAACACATTTAGCATTGGTACCATAAACGCCCTGAGTAGCCCATTTAAGTTAAAGCAATAAGGTAAGAATTATAATTGTAATTGCAGTCAATTTAGGAAAACTAAGGAGACAAATGATTATTAGCATAAATAATGTTAAAATAATCAGTATTTTGAAAAATAAGGAATAAATTAAGCACTCATCACACATCTAACATTAAAACATTAAAAGAAATTTAAAAACACAAGAAATAACAACCTCAAAGACCAAAGTAATCACATAAGCAACATCAAGGACCAAAGCACTCACATAAGCAATAAAATGTAAGAAATGAACAAACATTTAACACTCTAGTCCTAAAACGATCAAGCCAAAGAAAAAGTAAATGATACCTGACCATCCCTAAGCACATTTGTATTGACTACATCAATGAAGGAACAAATCAAAGGATTACCAAAAATTCAACATAAATTATGGATGCTAAAGCAATTAGGTTAGAAAAAACATCAAAACCTTCAACATTACAAACTTCAACATTACAACCATCCTTAGTAACATTAAGGACAATTATTCAATTCTTAAATGTTCTAAGTAAGATTTTTGGCCAACACTTAATTATAGAAAAGTTCATTTTCATACTCAATTTGAGTGTTTTCTTGATCTTTTCATGTAGTTCTTGTAAATGTAATTTAACAACCAACCCATTCACTTCATCTCCAAAACCCTAGGTACACCACTAACTAAGATGTAGTAGATGGTCATAAACAAGGCATTTGTTTTGTTGTTTAAAAAACTCACCCAAGCAAAAGGGGTGATTATATGTATGTTTACAAAATGTCATAGCTATATCCCAACATTGGTACCAATTTTTACAAAATCCACAAGGTTTCACATTGAAAAATAGTTTAGACATTGGAGGGCAAGCATGGTGCAAAATTAGATTGGGCCAAATTAACAAATCACCACCTTTAAACATTTTAGCCACATGACCTACATTATGAAAAAATAGGTATGTTGTAACTAGGTTTGCAATTGGGTTTTACTTGCAATCTTGAATTGCAATGACCACTTATAACTCAACATATTTCTATAGCTTGAATGTTATCAAATGAGTTGCAAAAATTGTAATGGCACAATTCACCATATATAAAATTATATACATATGCAACTATGTTACAACTATTGTGCCATTATGTTGCAACTATTGTGTCATTATGTTGTAACTATCATGCAACTACATAGGCAATGATGTATGGATGTGATAATGACTTGTTAACAAATCATCAATGGACACATAACAATTTTAAATTTATTCCAATATTATTCTAATTTATTCGAATATTTTTATTAATATAATTTATATCATTCAATGTAGGTCAATAAGACATTGACATGTGGCATTTAGGTCAATAAATAAATAGCCTAAAATAGGTAATTAAACATTACTACACTAGTAGAAATTAGTCAAAATGTAACCACTTTGTTTACGACTACATGCGACTTGTAGTCGTTTACGACTAAGTTTGGGAATATTTACAACTATAAGATCAAATTTCAACTATTTTGGTCACTCTTACAACTATAATGCAACTATTGAAAACTTCATCCTATCAATTGGATGGCTTTTAGGTTGATATTCATCCATGAATATATTGATATGTCCCATTAGTTACAATAATCACCAAATTAGTCATATCCTAAAGGTATTCTACGGTGACATCGAGGTGTATTTTTATGTATGTATTAGAATTATATTTACGATATATTACATATATCATAAATACATATTTGTGTATATATTAATTATGTGTATGTATGTATATTGTTCATATAATGAATAATTTTTAAAAATATTTGAACTCTGAAATTTATTATTCAAATCTGAAAATTAATATTTTAGTTATGAAATGTATATATATTTGAATTTTAAAATTGAGATTTTAATTAAGAAATATTTATGTGAATTTGAATTTTTTATTTGCATTCTGATTTTTTTGTTTAATTAAAAATCATTATTTGACTCTAAAAATTGTTATTCAAATTTTAAAACATTTTATTTGAATCTAAAAATCAATATTTGAACTCTGAACATTGTTTTCAAATCTGAAAACTAATATCCCAATACTGAAAATTGTTATTCCAATTTTGAAACATTTTATTTGAATATAAATATCAATATTTCAATTTGAAGCTTTAAATATGAATTCTTAGAATTGTTAATTTTATTCAAAAATATACTTTTGAGTATAAAATCATGATTCAAATTATGAAAATTATATTTAAACATTAAAATTGATGTTTCAATTCTGAAAATTGCTATTGGAATTCATATATATACATATATATATATATATG